>ERZ1035048.18-NODE-18-length-63633-cov-15.997751_pt1 | contig 63633 bp, 57 predicted proteins | sample MGYA00520587_ERZ1035048 | MGnify/ENA primary metagenome ERZ1035048 (study PRJEB33766, sample SAMN09781693) | gut metagenome | biome: gut microbiome | host: Homo sapiens | place: Madagascar | study: EMG produced TPA metagenomics assembly of the PRJNA485056 data set... | reverse complement strand
GTTTGCATCGAGCTTCTTCGCCGTGGATACGATGTTTATGTCGGCAAGCTCTATCAAAAGAAAATCGACTTTGTTGCCCAGAGAGGCAGCGAGAAGATTTATATTCAGGTCAGCGACAACATTTCCGGGCAGTAAACATTTGAGAGAGAATACTCTCCTCTGCTTCAGGTTCGAGATGCTTATCCGAAAATGATTATTGCCAGAACCAAACATCCCCAATATAGTTATGAAGGAATCGAAATTCACGATATAGCCGATTGGTTACTACAAGAATAAGCAGGGTGAAATATCAGTAGTTAATGAAAACTCCTGCTTACATGGAGGTGCATTAGCATAATAAAATCGCTTGTCAGAAAAGCGTTCAAATGGTAGTCTTTTCATGGGCGGTGGTGTCTTTCTGTATTGAATTGTTTTGTGTGGTAACTTTACAATATCAAATACTGGTAAGAATTGCCATTGCCTATTTTATTATTGAGAAAAAGAATGCCGTAAATACGAAAAAAAACAGTTCGTAAAAATATGCTTTTACGAACTGTTTGTATTTTTGGTCAGTTCTGCAAACTTGAATTTATCTATTCGCATAATCAATCAAAATCTTTTTGCAACTACTGCAACGATAAGCTTCACAATGAGGGATTCCGCCTGAACCTTTACTCAATTCCAAATCGTCCGATTGTTTAATACGAAAAACTTTTGTCACATTATCAACTGCAAAAGTAATGTCTCGTGAGCTCATCAGGTATCCTCTTATCATTTCTTCACCACAATATGGACATTTCATGCTGCTTTACCTCCTATAAATTCCGATTTCTCAGTTTCAAAAACTGGGAGTTGTTTAACTGATTCTATAATGTCCTATGATATCATCACGATGTTCCAGTATATCCTCTTCATAATATATTTGATATGGGTTTGCATGATGAATAACAAAACATATACCTTTTCGATTTCTCTTGTCAGATATAATGCCGATATGTTTTTTAAATACAACAATATCTCCACCTTGCCATTCTTCTATTTCATTTATATCTGTAGTAAGACTTATTGCATTATTATCGAAATATACTTTTAAGTTTTTAACTCTTCTAAAATCTATATTTTTATCAACGGCATCTATATCATATAATTCTTTATTGTTTTTTATATCCTCATTTACTAATACCATCAAATCATATCCTGCATCTTTTAAAGCAAAAGCTACTACATCAGTACAAACCCCATATTCATCATCTGGATAACCTGTGTTGTAATATTTGCTTTTATATTTTGGATTAGTTTTTATGTAATTATTTGCATTATTTAATATATCTGTTTGGTCATCTATGCCATCATTGTCTTTATCAATATTGCTCTTGTAAGCTTCTATATTGAAATCTGCATTTGTATATTTTTTATGTGGAATATAATTAAAACAATACAACACATATAAAGCAACAATTATTAGCACCGAAAAAACAATAAGCGTTATTCTCTTCTTCATACATTCTCCATTAAACAACTTGCGAGTTACCAATTTCATTAAATAATAAATTAGCTACTTTTTCCTCTAATGACAGATATACATCTCCACCAAACACACTCTGATAAACTGCTGCCAAAATACCTTCAACATCTAATCCACCATATAGTCCCATATATCCGGCATTTTGAAAAATCGCAAATTCCTCATTCGTAATAACTCCTGCATTATGTGCTGTCTCTGCCAACATTTGATTCCACTGTTTGATGTCTCCCCTGACAACAAGTCTTCTGTTATCTTCGTCCAGTTCATTAAAATGGTCAGCAACCTCCTGCCTGTATGTCTGGATTGCAAAATAAGTCTGTCCTAATGCAATGACCTCTTTTCTTGGATCTCCATTCTGAACGATCAGATAACATGCATATCTTGACAGTTCATAATCTTTTTTGGGGTTCGTGGTGACTCCAGCTTCAACGATTTTCCTGACTTCAGGAAAATCGTCTGGAATACTGTGCCCGCTGTTTTCACATGCGATCATTGCTCTTTTAATTACTTTTGCAAAGTTCTCCCATTTTGCATAATCAATTGCCTCATTTTTATAGCTTTTATTGTGTGCAAAATAATATCGACCACAAATAAAAATAACAACAGTTGTAGATACTATTATGAAAAACCAAAAAGTGTTCAGAAATTGAATACATTAAGTCCTGTTTCTTCATCATAAACTCTGTCAACTTTTCCATCAATTACCGTAATAACGAGCTCGCAAGTTGCACTTACAACAGCTCTGTTCAGATGTCCTCCAAACACTTCACCTTTTTCATTACCGGCACTCAAATGAAGATGTGCATAATATTCTCCATCCATTGTATTGATTGTACCTGTCAGCGATGTTATTTCATAATAGCCTTTAAAACTGTTTGAGTAATATTTCTTCTCATCTGTCTTGTATACTCCGACTGTGAAATCATTGATAGCTCCAAGAGCATTAATACTGGCAAGCTTTATATTCTCAGTTATGGCAATTGCTTTCAGTTGCTCCAAAATCTCCTCCCCTTTGTCAATTCTCGCTATTATTATATTATCAAATTTTCTGTATTCCATTATGTTTCCTCCGTAACTTTCGAATTGTTATTCTTTATTCGTGAATTTCCAAGGGTAGATTGTCCGGATCATGAAAGAATGTCATTCTTTTGCCTGTGTAAGTATCGAGTCTAATCGGCTCAGTTATGATGCCCCTTTTATTCAATTCTCTTACAGTATCATCGACCGAATCTACAGCAAAGGCAAGATGCCTGAGACCATAAGCCTCTGGATAACTTGGACGCTTCGGACAATTTTTAATGATAAAAAGTTCTAATTCTATCTCATCGAGTTGAAGATCAATTTTATAATCATCACGTTCCGGTCTGTAATTTTCTCGAATAATAGAAAAACCTAACAGATCCACATAAAAGTGCTTTGATTTCTCGTAGTTGCTCCCAATAATGGCAATATGATGAACTTTTTTTAAATTCATGGTGTATTTACCTCTCTCCTACTTTGTTTGAATACATGAAATAATGTATCACAATGATACTATTTTGTAATATATTTTTTCAAAAGCTTATAAGTATTCTCCACACCATCCATATGTGAGCGCTCATAGTTATGCGATGCATAAACTCCTGCACCGATAAGCCCATGACGGATATCATATCCGCTGTGCAGTGTTGCCTCAACATCAGAGCCGTAGTGCGGATAAACATCGATTGCATAGTCAAGCCCCTCGCTCTTTGCCAGATTTGAAAGCTCTGTAACAAGCTCGTAGTTGTAAGGTCCGCCTGAGTCCTTAGCACAGATTGAAACCATATGCTCTGTACAGCCTAGGTCTGCTCCAACGCAGCCCATATCTACGGAAATCATCTCCTCTGTATCCTCCGGTACGAAGCTTCCGCCATGGCCTACCTCCTCATAAACCGTAAAGAGCAGTGTGACCTTGCGGTTTAGCTTCCAGCCCTCCTCCTTTACGGAATGAGCCACCCCGAGTAAGATGGCGGCTGACAGCTTATCATCGAGGAAACGGCTCTTGATATAGCCGCTCTCCGTGATGACTGTACGTGGATCCATGGCGATAATATCCCCTGTCTGGATGCCAAGTGCCGCTACGCCCTGCTTGTCATTTACATTTTCATCGAGCAGGATTTCCATATTCTCTTCCTTTATCTCAACCTTTTCGTCTGCCACATGTGCCGATGGCTCTGTATTTAGCACCACGCCTGTGTACATTCTGCCATCACGCGTAAAAACCATGCAGTTTTCTCCATCTGCTGTGCTCCACTGATGACCACCGATAGTTGTCGGGCGCAAACGTCCGTTATCCTTTATTGAGCGAACCATTGCTCCAAGTGTGTCCACATGCGCTGCCAATACCAGAGGTGCTCCCTCTCCACTGATTTCCACGCTGACATTTCCTTTATTTGAAAGCTGTGGCGCATATCCCATAGCCTCTAGCTGCTTCATCAGATAGTCTGTGGCATTTTTTGTGAAACCTGTAGGGCTTGCTATTGATGTGAGTGCTTTGAGCTGTGTTCCGATATATTCTTTAATCTCTTCTGTTGACATAATTGTTATCTCCCATTTTGTTGTCTTTATTAATTCAATTGCATTATAACATCTCATTTTTGCGCATGCAATCCGTATTAACCGTTATTTGTAGTACTCTATTCGCAAGCCGCGGGTACCATGGCGCACACACTATTCCATGTAAGCGAATAGCGAAGCTGCTTAGAGACTGTAGAATTGTGCTATGTAACGCAGAAATGCCGAGGCATGGACGCCGAGGCAAGGAGAAATCGAGCCATGGATGGCGAGTTTCGACGGTTTCGTCAAGTTAAGAAAACCTTTGGCACAATTCGTACAGTCTCTTAGCTGCGTAGCGTAGCGAACGTGGGATAGTGTGTGCGCCATGGTACCCGCGGCTTGCGAACAACACCTAACAATTTATGGTCAATCCACTTGCGATCAACCTGCAACAATGCTATTCTTAGGATATGAATACACTGAATAAATATAATAATAAAGATATAAATACAAAAATAAATTTAGATGCAAATTCCAAAACCAAAATAAAAATCTGCGGTCTGACTTCACCTGCTGAAGCCCGGTATCTCAACGAAAATCACGTTGATTTTGCGGGTATGGTGTTATTTTTTCCAAAGAGCAAGAGGAATATATCCATCGAGCAGGCAAAGGAGATTATGGCTGCCCTTGATGCATCCATCAAAAGAGTCGCCGTTGTCGTTTCGCCATCCATAGAGCAGGTCAGACAGATTGAGGCTGCAGGCTTTGACTATATCCAGATACATGGGGAAATCCCGGAGACAGAGGCGGAGGCAGCAATAGCTATCCCGATTCTCAAAGCCTTCAATGTCTCTGATATGGGCAGCTATGAGAAGTATCACAACGATTCACGCATTGCAGGCTATGTGTTTGATGCCATTGAGCCCGGCAGTGGAAAAACCTTTGACTGGAAGCTGGTTGACAATATCCCCCGCGATGAAAAGCTTCTGCTGCTCGCAGGGGGCTTAAATCCAGACAATGTACGCATGGCAATTGAAGCCGTGCATCCTGACGGAGTCGATGTATCCTCAGGTGTGGAAAATGATGACAAAGCGGGGAAGAATCCGGAAAAGATACATGATTTTGTTGCGGCAGTTAAATCATAAAATATAACAACGGCACGATACTCGTGCTTGTCCACACTCTATTCGAATCACCTTGAGAACAAAAAAATCCACATACATCTCTTTCAACATGATGTATGTGGATTTTTTTATGAAATTATGTAACTATTATTTTTCTTTGCCAATCTTGAAAAACAGATTTGCCTTGATGAGCACCGGTCTCAGTGCCATATACACGATTGTCGCAGCAATCACAGATATCACTGCATTGACTCCTGTTGTGGTCACGCTCCATGCGATTTTGAGCTGTGCCATCGGCTTTCCGAGGATAAGCATATCGTAGAAATAGCTTATTATCGGGTCAAAAATAAAGTTGAAGAGCATTCCTGCACATGCTGCAAGGACTGTCCATTTAAATACATGCTTCCTGTCTGTTGAATATGTAATCTTTCCAAGCTTGTGTGCTACAAGACCGGTGATAATACCAATCATAAGCTTTAGGAAAAATGTCTTTGGTGCTCCGGTGATATATATCGGGTCAAGTAAATCACCGATTGTCATTCCGATTGCTCCACCGATTCCTCCGTATACTCCGCCTAAGAGCAAAGCTGCAAGTACTACGACTGCGTTGCCAAGGTGAAAGGATGTGGCGCTGCCACCCGGTAATGTGACCTTAATCTGTAAAAATGTGAATATGACATATGATAAAGCTGCCATAAGTGCTGTAAGTGTGAGTTTTTGAACTTTTTCGTTTCTCATAAAATGCCTCCTAAATATTACAATTAAACTATATAATACTCTTATGTGGCATCAAGTATATATCCAATTTTATATAAATTTATATATCCAGTTTATCTAAAGTCCATTTACTCCTGTGGTTTAATGCTGCCATAGTGTTTTTTCAGCATTTCTATTATCACCTGCTGGCTCTGCTTCGAATGGGTGATAGCGTAATAGCTTCCACCAAATTTTGCCTTGCGTTCTTCCTCATCTATCCCTACGCTTCGTCCTTTTTCGGTGACACGCTTTATCTTGTTCCCGTCTTCTGTAACTTCCTCCAGATATCCCTCTGCAATAAGAAGCTCGTTTATAAACGAGGCTGCAAGCTTTTTGTGCTCCTTATCCGCGGGGCACAGCTCATTTATTTTGTTTGTAAGCTCTGTAAGCCTGCATTTGTCGGTGAGTTCTACCTCATCAAGCCTCTGTGGCTCGATGTAAAACGGAAGCTTCTTTTTTCTCGTGCTGCCGGTTTCAGCAGCCTCCTCATCGCTTAAAACAGTCTGTGGTCTTTCACCGGTCGTGCTGCCTGATGGATTTGGGTTATCTGCAACAAATGAATTTACCGCCATCACAAATGCTTCACCATAATTTTGTATCTTCTGCTCACCCATTCCATACACATCGGCAAGCTGCTCCTTATCCCGCGGCAGCTTTGCGCACATATCCTTTAAGGTCTTGTCAGAGCAGATGATATACGGTGGCACCGACTTTTCTGCAGCAAGCTCTGTACGCACGCTGCGCAGCTTTTCAAACAGCGCAGCACCAAGCTCGTTAAGCCCTGCAAGCTGTGCTGCCTTTTTGCGCTTTTTGCCGGTTTCAACGTATGTCTCCTCCTCTTCATCCTCCACAACCACACAGTTGCTGCATTTGTTGCAGATGCATGGCGTTGTATCTCCGAAATATGAAAGTATAAACTCTCTCAGGCATTTGTCCGTCTCACAGTAATTTATCATCTGCTGCAGCTTCCTCCTGTCATTGGCTGTCTTTTGCATGTCGGATGCCACATCGCCTGCTGAAGCCTTATTCTGCAGAAGGAACTTGTTTATCATGATATCCTGCTTTGAGAAAAACAGCACACATTCCGCTTCCTCACCGTCTCGCCCCGCTCTTCCGGCCTCCTGATAGTAATACTCGAGGCTCTGTGGCATATTGTAATGCAGCACATATCTCACATTTGACTTGTCGATTCCCATTCCAAATGCGTTTGTGGCAACCATCACACGGATTCTGTCGTATGTAAAATCCTCCTGATTCTGCTTACGTTCCTCATTGGAAAGCCCTGCGTGGTAACGTCCCGCCGAAATGCCCTGCTCATTTAAAAGAGTATACAGCTTATCCACATTCTTTTTCGTTGCGCAGTATATTATTCCACTTTCGTCCTCATGCTTTTTCACATAATTGATGATACTGTTGTCCTTCTGGCTGCCTCCCTTTCTTGTAACAACCCTGAAAAACAGGTTAGGTCTGTCAAACCCTGTCACCATAGTGACCGGATTGTTAAGTCCAAGCGAAGCCACTATATCATTTTTCACGCGCTCCGTGGCGGTCGCTGTAAACGCACTGACTATCGGTCGTCTTGGAAGTCTCGTTAAAAATCCGGCAATTTCCAGATAGCTCGGTCTGAAATCCTGTCCCCACTGCGATATACAGTGTGCCTCATCAACTGTCAGCATTGATATGTCCGCGTTGCAGGCAAAATCCAGAAAACGCGGCGTGTTGAGGCGCTCCGGAGCGACATAGATTATCTTGTATCGCCCCTGTGAGGCATACGAAAGTGCCATCCTTATCTGGTTTTCGGTCAGTGAGCTGTTGATATAGGCGGCATGCACTCCTGCCTGGTTTAAAGCCTTGACCTGATCTGACATAAGCGAGATAAGTGGCGAAATGACAAGCGTAATTCCTTTAAGCATAAGCGCCGGAAGCTGGTAGCACAGCGATTTTCCTGCGCCTGTCGGCATGATACCGAGCACATCGTGCCCTGCAAGTATGCCGTTTATGAGCTCCTCCTGCCCTGTTCTAAGACTGTCGTAGCCAAAGTATTGTTTGAGTGTCTGGTTTATGTTCATTTATGCTTGTTGTCCTCCCTTAGCTGCACGATAATCCTGTAGACCTCAGGCCTTCTCTCCTTCAGATGCTTATCAAGCAGGTGTCTCCTCTGTGCAAACCGCTCTGCAAGCTCCGGATGCTCTCTTGCTATACGCTCATGCACCTCGCGACGGTGCATCTCGATATCTGCCGCAAGCGTGTGCACATCCTTTCCTGATATGTTGACGATTTCTTTCAGATGCTCCTCCAGATGCTCCAGCCACTCATCCTGGTCAAACTCATCCATATGCGCCCAGCGGCCATGCATGATTTCCTCTATATCCTTTGTCTTTTTGAGCTGTTCTATCTGAAGCTTTATCTGCTTTTCAATCTGCTCCTCACTCTCGGCGCCAAACGCCCAGACAAACTCCTGCACTCTGTTGTCAGCACGCTTTCTTGAGGCACTGCGCTCCTCGTTATCTACGCCACCCTCAAGCGGATAAGGTCTGTTTATTCCCATATCCTTTAGCGCAATATGTATTGTCCTTCTGACACAGCCCTGCTCAATTAAATAGCCTAAGCCCAGCTTCCTGAGTTGCTCGTTGAGCTCTGCAATGTGCTCTGTTATGTATAGCTTTACACCTTTTTGTTTCAGTGAGCGGTAAAGTGACTCTATGCTGTCAGCTCCTGTGATATCAATACTTCCGATAGCTCCGGCATCGATTATGACAGCTTTTGTATCATGCTTTAGGTGGTCCTCAATATCGCGCACAAGTACCTTTGCATTTGCAAAAAACAGGCCGCTCGAAAATCTGTAAATAATCACACCGTCAATCTCGTGGATGTTTGTGCTCTCCCTGATATCGCGGAAATGACTGTGTCCCGGCTGCACACCGAGAAAGCAGGTGGCCGGCTTTGCGCTTCTGATTATCATCTCGGCAAAAGACAAAATGATTCCTATCAAAACTCCGTTTATCGTACCCAGAATAAGTACTCCGAAAAAAGCACCAACAAATATGAAAAATTCTGTCCTGCTGACCTTCCACAGTCTCTTTGCCAGATGAAACTCCGTGGCACCCATGAGCGCTGATATGACAATCGCCGTGAGCACCGGAACCGGCAGATATCCTATAAAGCCTGTGCAAAAAAGAAGCACTGCTATCATGGAAACGCCTGCAACAAGTCCTGTGAGCTGTGTCTTACCCTCGTACTGCTCGCTCATCGCAGTTCGTGACACTGAACCGTTTATCGGACAGCAGCCCGTAAAAGCCGCAGCCATATTTCCTATGGAAAATGCCAAAAGCTCCGTGTTATCATCTATTCTGTATCCGTTTTTCTGTGCGAAATTGTTTTCTGCCAGAAGTGTCTCTGCCATGATGACAACAGCAACCGAAAGACTTAAAACTATTACCTCTGAGGCCTTTTGAACTGAAAAAACTGCCTCGAAATCCGGTATATACCACCGCGGCATGCCGGGCTCAACTGCTGAAAGAGTCGGCACTCCCCACTCCTTTACCGGTCCAAAATATGTAAAAAGCGCGCCTGTTACCATGAGCACAACCGCCATAGGAAACTTTGGAACAAGCCTCTTACTCACAACCAAAATGGCAAGCGCTACAATCCCCATGACAAGTGCGGCTGCATTTATGTGGTGTAAGGCCTCCCATATATGCTCAGACAGTTCAAAAAGCTCTCCGGTTCCTGCCGCAGAGCCCATGAGCTTTGACACCTGCATCAGTATGATTGTAGTACATATGCCTGTGATAAATCCGCCCATAACCGGCGCAGATATGTAGTTCACCAGCTTTCCGGCATTCATGAAGTAAAATGCCAAAAGCCACAGTGCCACAAAAAATGTAAACACCGGTACAACCGTCATGGCCTCTTTGCTTCCTGCCTCTATTCCCATGCCAAGCACTGCTGCTCCGACAAGCGCCGCCGGAGCAGCATCCACACCGAATATAAACTGCGGTGATGTGGAAAACAGAGCAAACAATATGATTGGGAATACCGAGCCATACAAGCCATATACCGCCGGTAGCCCGGATATCTGCGCATAGCCCATCGATATAGGAATCGAAACCGCCATGATGATGATTCCCGCAAGAATGTCCTTTGGGAGATTTTTCTTGTCGTAGTTTTTGAGTGTTGGTGCAACTGATAATTTTTGTTTCATTTAGATTTGTGCCTTCTTTATCAATACTTTCTTTCCTTCAAATGCGAAACCATAATGTTGAATTGCTTCTCTTTTATATCCTCGTTCCAAAAGCTTTGCATCATAATTTTTCTCTTCAATCTGCTTCAAAGCACTATCCGCAGTCATATCCAGTGATGTCTCCTCTTGCGAATCAATAACCTTAAATTCTATTATTACAGCCTGCGAATTTTTATCACGTGGAATGATCATCACATCATATCTGCCATAGCCACTTTCACGGTTTGACTGCACTTCATATTTATCTCTAAGCTCGACCAGCAGGCCTAAGACAAAACCATGATAAAATCTCTCCGGTTCAGATTTTCCCGAAGGATGCTTTCCGCTGTCAAAGCTGCTGAAGGTAGATAAAGCAACCTCATTCATGTATATGTTCATTTCCTTTACATTGCCTCTAAGCAATGCCCTTATGAATCCATTATAATTCGAAACAGAGGCATTAAACCATCCTCTGAACATATTTGAAAACATACTTACGGTTTCAAGATTTGTAATGCTCAGATGATACCACGGTTCAAGCGTAAGACCTCTTTTTTCTAAGGAATCAACCTTTAAATAACCGCTGGCAAGCAAAAGACTCCAAATGGCATTTTCATCGTTATCGAGCTGTTCAAACACCAGTTGTTCGTCAATGCTAACCTCCACAGAATCGCCTTCCAGAAGTGTTTCCATCATAGATTTTATTTCTGCAGATGCTGTTCTGATCAAACGATTTACCAGACCGTTTGAGCTGGTAGATGCCCAGTATGGACTTATCTGTTTTTCCTTTAGAAAATTCGTTATAGACCATGGATTATAAATATCACTGTGATTTCCAAATTTAAAACCGTCATACCATTTTTTTACAGTTTCTTTTTCACCGGACAGACCATACTCTTCCATTGCATCAAAAACTTCATTCTCTGTAAATCCAAAGCTCGTTGCATAACTGCTTGAGGTCGTGGTTATTACATTCAGATTATTGAGGTCTGAAAAAATTGATTCCTTTGATACACGCGTGATTCCTGTCATAATAGCACGCTCCATATACGGATTTGTCTTGAACGTTGCATTAAACAGGCTTCTTATATATGCAGTAAACTCATTCCAATATCCATGAAGATATGCCTCCTGTATAGGAGTATCATACTCATCAAGGATAATTATCGTCTTCTTTCCCCAGTAACGATGAAAATACTCACACAAAATATTTAATTTTAATCCACTCTCAGCATCACCCATCCTGGTATTTGTTCCTTCAAAATCAGCTATTTCGTCTGCTGTCAGAGTATCCCCCTCAAGCAGATATCTGTGCCTTTTGTAAACAGCCTCTATCTGTGCTTTTATCTGGATTTTTGCATCTCCCAGATTGTCGGCCTTAACCGAAGCAAAGCTCATAAAAATCACAGGATAAGTACCCTGAATTTTTCGATAGTCCTCATCCTCCCATATAGACAATGAATCAAACAAATCGCTCCTGTCCTTATACTGATTTGAAAAAAAGCAGTTAAGCATGCTCATATTAAGTGTTTTTCCAAAACGCCTCGGACGCGTGATGAGAGTCACATCATCCTTTGAATCCCACCATTCCTTTATAAAGCTCGTTTTGTCCACAAAAAAGCAATTATCTTCTATAACAGAAGCAAAATCCTGTTTCCCAATACCAATCGTTTTTACCATATCTGACTCCCTGTATAGTCTCAAATCATTGTTTTATATATGATATTATAGCCAATACAATTATGCACTGCAAGAAACAAATATACTCTTCTTAATCACGTTTTTAAACATAGATTAAGAAGAGTATAATCTCTTTTATCGTATTAAATTATAACTACTTAATCACAGCCTCAACCTCACCCTTCTCAGGCATCACGCGAAGTGCGCCCTTTCTCGTGGTAATAAGCGAAGCTGCTGCATTTGCGAATGTGAGCATCTTTTTCACATCGTCATCCTTCCGGTCATTGATACCATGCTCCAGCACATCGTGAAGCAGGCATGCACAGAAAGTATCTCCTGCACCTGTAGTCTCGACAGTGTCATCTCGCAGGAACGGAGCTGCCTCAACGATATGTCCGTCAAAAAATGCCATACTTCCGTTTTTGCCCATGGTGGCACAGATAAACGGAATATGATACTCATCTATGAGCTTCTTCACACCTGTCTTTATGTCCTTTTCGCCTGTCATGAATTCAATCTCATCATCAGATATTTTTAAGATGTCACACTGACTAAGGCCCCAGCTTATCTTCTCTTTTGCATCGTCCATGCTCTTCCAGAGCGGTTTGCGCAGATTAGGGTCAAAGGAAATCAGTACGCCTGCCTCTTTTGCGGCAGCTATTGCATGCTTTGTCGCATTCTCACAGGTCTGATCTGTCATTGAAAGACTTCCGAAGTGGAAAATTTTTGCGTTTCTCACAATGGATAAATCCACCTCATCCGCTGTCAGCATCATATCTGCTCCCGGATTTCTGTAAAATGAGAAATCTCTGTCTCCGTCTGCTGCGGTCTGTACAAATGCAAGAGTGGTATGGACATTGTCATCATAGCGCACGCCTGTTGTGTCGATGCCCTGCTCCTTTACGGCATCAACAAGCAGCCTTCCGAACGCATCCTGCCCCACTTTTCCGATGAAAGCAGTCTGATGACCGAGCTTTTGAAGCATGGCAAGCACGTTACATGGAGCTCCACCCGGATTAGCCTCAAAAAGCTTATTGTCCTGCGCACTTGTACCGTTTTCTGTAAAATCTATAAGTAATTCACCTAATGCAACTACATCCATATTGTACCTCTTTCTTTCCTGTCAAAATATCCTGTATATCATTCTGCAAATAACCGGACTAATAATTTGTCCGGTTATTATTTGTATGCTCTACTGATATGCGGTCATATTACAAAATTATATCATATTTTTCAATATCCACAACAGCACTTCCGTCACAATTAAAGCAGATTCCGTCTGCCTGAAGAGGTGTACAGATAGCTGTGGTTGCGACCTGCTGTCCGTCATTGATAAAGAGCTCTATAGACTGTCTGTCCATGATGAAACGAAGCTTTAGCTTTCTGTCTGTATCTGCGATTTTAATTTTTCTGACACAGACGACATCCTTTGTGACGCCACAATATGTACGGTCAATCTCGAGCATGCCTGTGATTCTGTTGTAGGTAAACGCTGTGCTATACTCATCATCGCATGCCATTTCAACAGTGAAGTTATTGTACTCCTCTCCTGAAAGCTCCACTGTCATGTCGAGAGTGCGGCCCTTTATGCCCTCAAAGGTCGTGTAGCAGTCTATTTTTTTATCTGTATAATGACACTTGTTTGCACGATAATTTTCTATTTCCTTAACCGGCTTCTGCCAGATACGGCCGTCCTTTATTTTAAGCTCACGAGGCAGTGTCATCATGCCCTGCCAATCCTGCGAATCAGGAACGACACATGCATCCCATGACTTCATCCAGGCAATCATCACGCGGCGTCCGTCCGGAAGCAGTGTAGTCTGCGGCGCATAAAAGTCCATGCCATAGTCAAGTGTGTGCGGCTCTTCCTTGATAAATACATGATTTTCTTTATCATAATCCCCCAGAAAATATACAGAGTTGTGTCCGTTATGAAACTCATATTTGTCTGCCTTCATATTCTGCGGTGAACAGATGAGCACATGCTTATCCTCCAGCCCAAAGAAGTCCGGGCACTCCCACATGGTACCTATTTTGCCGGTGCTGTTTGCCGCAAGGATTGTCTCAAACTGCCAATCGGTCAGGTTTTTTGAAGAGCAGAGCACTACCTGTCCCACATCGTTTAAGTCCTTGCTTCCAACTATAAGATAATATGTGTCATCCTCTTTCCATATTTTCGGGTCGCGGAAATCGATTCTGCTGCAGTTTTCAGGAAGCATATCGCCTGTCACAACAGGATTATTCTCATGCTTCACATAATTAAGTCCGTCTCCAAATGCGATGCACTGGTTCTGTCTCTCCTGCTCACTGCCGTCAGGAAGTTTAATCCTTGTGACACCTGTGTATACAAGCACATGCTTACCATCTGCCTCAATGGCACTTCCTGAGAAACATCCTTTTTCATCATATTCCTCGTCAGGTGCCAGAGCACACGGAAGCTGTTCCCATTTAATCATATCGCTTGTCGTACTATGCCCCCAATGCATAGGTCCCCACTCACGCAGATATGGATAGTACTGATAAAACAGATGAATTTTTCCGTTATAGACAGAAAATCCATTCGGATCATTAATCCATCCTGCCGGTGCACTGATATGAAACAAAGGTTTACTCTCTTTATCTGTAGCAGCTATTTTTTTTGTCTCGTAGCTTCTTGCTTTTTCCAATAATTCGCTCATTCAAATCCTCCAATTCTGTTTGCTTTGCCGGTAATACAGAATTATGAACAGTAACCTATTTGCCCTCTGATGTACTCTCAAGGGATTTCTGATAGCTGTCAAAATATTTCTGCTTTATCTTCAGATAATCCTGTAAACCATATTTATTAAGTTTCTTAAGGTATGAATCCCATTCCTTATCAATGCCGCCGTTTAATATCCAATCAGCCTTTTTCTGCTCAGCATATTTCTTGATATCTGTGTCGTACTGTGACACCTTGTTGGTGTCATCTATGCTCATGAACACGTTTGGATAGACATACTTACTGTTCATGTCCTTAAGATAAGCCTCATGCATGTTGTCAAGACGCCACTTGGCATCTGCAGGCTCTGTCACATAAACATCATAGTAATCGTTTAAAACAGCAAGCGGTCCGTTTACTGACTGTGCCTCACGCACTTCAACCGGTGACTGATCGCCCAGATCCATATGCTTTAACATCTGTCCGCCGTCAGCGTTTGTACTCATCTCAAATATATTGAACGAATCTTTCTCACCGTATGTTCCCCAGTTATTCTGTGGAGACTGGATTGGAGCATACATCTGATCAATCCACGCGGCTGCCAAAGCCGTATCCCTGCAGCTTGATGTCAGTACGCATCGTCCTCTGTCGAAACCACTCGTCTCACTGTTGTTCTGTCTGGTGATATTTCTGACTCCGTCAGGTCCTGTGAGAGCAGGAAGCATGACGTAATCTGTGTTATTGTCAATGTTTGCAATATCCCATGTAAAGCAAAGCCCGTATCTGTGGTTTTTACCCTTTGCTACGTAGGTTGACCACTCCTGTGTAAATGCCTCAGGGTCAATCAAATCCTCTGTGACAAGCTTGTGAAGCCACTCGATACCCTCCTTGTAGCCCTCCTGTGTCGGAGTATAGATGACTTTTCCCTCATCTGTTACCGCAAAGTGGTCACCTGTATCACCATAACCCTCACCAAAGCCGTTCATGAGGATGGCTGGATCCTGGTCACCGTTGTTTATGATAAATGACATCGGAATAACCCCGCCCTCGATATCAAATTTCTGCTCCAGCTCATCGGCATGATCTTTGAATGCAATAAGCACCTGCTCGAGCTCGTCTGTGGTAGTCGGTACATCAAGTCCCAGATAGTCAAGCCACTTCTTGTTGATATAAGGAATATCGCCTATTGCCTGGATAGCTTCTTTTCCTGAGCCAAGCTGCTCTATCCATGGGAAGGAATATATATGTCCGTCCGGTGCAGTACACATGGTTCTGTACTCTGGATATTTTTCAAAAACAGCCTGAAGATTAGGCATATATTTATCGATCAGATTCTCTACTGGAATAATGATACCCTGCTTTGCATATCTGAGCAGGTCGTAATCACTCATACCTGCATTAAACAGCCCATCCGGCAGATTACCAAACTGCGCCAATGCCAGATTCTTCTTGTCAGAGAACTGGTCTGAAACGAAGCATGTCCAGTCGATATGCACATTGGTCTGCTCCTCCATTCTCTTGAAGATAGTCCTCTCATTAGGATCCTGTGTGGATGTGGCCGGTGCACTTGTGATAAATGACAGCTCAGCCTTCTCCTTCAGAGGAAACTGCACATCTGATACCGGTGTGTCCGGATTTGTCTCAGCATTTAAGCTCTGCTGCTTTCCACAGCCTGCCACACCTGTCAGCATTGCAAGTGTAAGCGAAAGTGTAATTAATTTTTTGAAGCTTCTTTTTTTCATATCCATACTCATCCTTTCTGTTAGCCCTTAACAGATCCAACCATGATTCCTTTATCAAAATATTTCTGGAAAAATGGATACATAATCAAAAGTGGTAAACTTGATACAACAATTGTAGCGTACTTGAGCTGCTCTGCAACCTTTGCCATCTCAGCTGTGCTCTGGATATCTGCAATCATGCCCGGCTGAGGTGTATTCTGCACGAGAATTGAACGCAGTACAAGCTGTAATGGCTGGAGATTTGCGTCATTCAGGTAAATCATTGCATCAAAGTAGCTGTTCCACATTCCTACAAATGACCAAAGCATAAGCACCGCAATAATCGGCTTACAAACCGGAAGCATTATCTTAAAGAAATGCTGTATTTCATTTGCTCCGTCAATGGCTGATGCCTCACGAAGCTCATTTGGCACTGACTGATAATAGGTTCTCGCCAAAATCATATTCCACACATTGAAAGCACCCGGAATGAGGATTGCCCAGACGGTGTTTACCATATGGAGCTGATTTATAAGGATGAATGTAGGAATCATTCCTCCTCCAAAAAACATTGTGATAATAAAAATCACATTGAAAAATCTTCTTCCGACAAATTCCTTTTTAGACATCGGATACGCTGCCAGGATTGTGACAAATACTGAAATTGCCGCAAACGCTATTGAGTAAAAAAACGAATTGAAAAATCCGCGCCATATCATGTCATTTTCCAGAACTCGTCTGTATGCATCAATAGTCCAGTCCTTTATGTTGAAGCTCAGTCCCTGGTTGTTAAGTACTGTCGGATCCATGAAAGATGCCAGCACTACATATACTAACGGAACAATTATTGCAAGCACAAACAACCCAAGAAGTGTATATCCAATTCCAAGAACAATTTTATCAGTCCGTGAATATTTGATTTTTGTCTTCATATCTTTTTCCATTGCACTTTCCTCCTAGATTCCTTCACCATCGTTTAGCTTCTTGACAACCGCATTGACTATAATCAGCAATATTACGTTGATTACCGAGTTGAAAAGACCAACCGCTGTTGAATAACCATAGTCTCCATTCAAAAGTCCGATTCTGTATACATATGTAGAAAGGATTTCCGATGCCGGTAAGTTCATATCTGTCTGTAACGCGTAGGCTTTCTCGAAACCGATACTCATAATATTTCCTGCCTGCAGGATGAACTGTATCACTATAATATTCTTAATAGCCGGAAGCTCAACATACCACATCTGCTGGAAGATGTTTGCGCCATCCATTCTCGCTGCCTCTTCAAGCTCCTTGCTCGCATTGGATAATGCCGCTGTGTACATGATTGAAGCCCAGCCTGCTCCCTGCCAGATGCCGCTCGCTATGTAGATTGTCCTGAATGCAGCCGGCATTGTCATCCAGTTTGTGCTGATGCCGAGTATCTTATTCATTGGTCCGATTGGTGATAAAAACATACGAACCATACCACAAAGTACAATAACTGAGATAAAATTCGGTGCGTAAATCAGAAGCTGTATCTTTTTCTTGATGCCCTCTTTGCGAATACGATTCAGAAGCAGTGCAAGTATAATCGGTACCGGAAATCCCCATAACAATCCGTAAATACTTACCTTTAACGTATTCATAAGGTAGTTCATAAAATCAGGTGACGATAAAAATCTCTTGAAATATTCAAGCCCGACCCATGGACTCCCCAGCACACCCTTTATGACATTGTAATCCTTGAATGCTATGAGCAGTCCGCCCATCGGAACATACTTGAATATAATTGTCAGTAAAAGTGCCGGCATAAGGAAAAATATGTACAACATCCAGTTTTTCTTCACATATGTCACTTTGCTTTTCAATGACTGCTTTTTTTCTTTCATTTGCTGTGACCTCCACTCTTTTTCACATTTTGTCTTTTTTACTTAATTTACGCTCTTGTGTAACCGGTAAAGTAACCGGTTACTTTGTAATTTGATAATACAATATCATTTATGCTGTGTCAATACTTTTTCTAAAAAAAGTTACCGGTTACTTTTTTGTTGATATTTTGGAAATTGCGCTGTATACTGTTTATAAACATTTGTAATATAAGTAATTTTTATAAGGAGACATCCCATGGGAAAAAAACAGGTTACATTTGCAGATATTGCGGAATATACACACTTTTCAAAAACAACGATTTCAAGATATTTCAATCATCCCGACTCTCTGACACTGGAGAATCAGGAAAAGATTTCCCGTGCGCTTGATGAGCTCGGCTATAAGAAGAATAAGCTCGCAAAGGTGCTTGCAAACGGTAAGAGCGAGTTTGTCGGCATAATAGTGCCAAACCTTTACCTGCACTACTACTCTGAGATGCTCACACAGCTTTTAGCCACCTACACTGACTATCACTATAAGTTTCTCATCTTTATGAGTGACAAGGGGGCGGCTGAGGAAGAAAACTACATTGATGAACTTTTAGCTTATCAGATAGAGGGTCTTATCGTGCTAAGTCACACTCTCTCATCTGAAAAGCTTGCTTCATACCACATTCCAATTGTCGCAATCGAGCGAGAATCCATGCATATAAGCAGTGTCACCTCCGACAACTATATGGGTGCGCTTCAGGCCACATCTCTTTTAATACGTGACAAATGTGATATCCTCATCCATATCAATGTAGATGTGCCAAAGTATGTCCCGGCATACGACAGAATCCGTGCGTTTGAGGACACCTGTACCGAGCACAATATTCCCTATGAGCTCAGCCTGAACGTATCCGGTGATTCGTACAACGATTTATTTTCTCAGATGAAGGTGATTTTTAACAATATAGATGAGAAATATCCTGATAAAAAGAAAGGGGTATTCCTGGCAAACGACACATATGCCAACATGTTTTTGAACCTTGTCATACAAAAATACGGCTGCCTGCCGGACAGCTATGAGATAGTCGGCTTCGACAATTCACCAATTGCCAACGAAGCCATAATTCCAATCACCACCATCGGCCAGCAGATAGATGTAATCGCAAGAACCGCCATGGATTTACTCGTTAAGCAGATGGATAACCGCAAGCAAAGAAAGCCGGAGCCCGATTTGGCGCCAACGCACAAAAAGATAACGCCTGTGCTGATCCGCAGGGAGACAACCAGCTAGTACATCGTTTATGCGACATGTACCAGCCTGATTTTCTCCTGTTGCGTCCTGATATTCCTTACTGCTCACACCGCCCCATGAGTTTCTATCCGCTGAGAAAACCTCATTTGTGGTTTTACTGTACCTTCTTCCTCATGCGCATCTCCCACACATAGTAGGTCACAATAAGCAGTATTCCTGTTGTAAGCCATGCAGCCGGGTCAGCAAAGCACACCCCGCCGTAACCGAATGGCTTTGACAAAGCAAGTATGGCAATCCATCTCGACACAAGCTCCATCACACCGCTAAGCATAGGCACAACCCCCTTGTTAAGTCCCTGCAAGCCATTTCTGTAAGCAAAAATCCATGCCAGCGGAAGCATGAATGCGCTCGCGATTTTCAGATATTTCATAGCATAGTCAATGTCAGCTGCCGTAGGCGATGTGATAAACCAGCCTATCATGTGCGGTCCGACAAAGCAGTTAATTGCCGCCGCTAAAACAGCGCAACCTATGCATATGAAAAAGCATGATTTCATGCCCTTGAATATCCTGTCGTATCTGCCTGCGCCGAGATTTTGTCCGCAGTAAGTCGCAGCGGCTGTTCCAAGGGTCGGCATGGTCTGTGTCGCGATATTGTTGACCTTGGATGCGGCGGTAAACGCAGCTACCACCTGCGAACCGAACACATTGACCGCAGCCTGGAAAATCATCGTTCCAATAGCAGTGATAGAATAGTTGAGTGCCATCTGCAGACCGATGGAGAGCATATGCCATGTTCCATTCCAGTCAATGTAATAATCCTCGCGCCCGGTGCGCAGCAAATCATACTTCTTAAACATCACGATAAATGACAAAACTGCAGCAATTCCCTGCGAGATAACTGTCGCATAAGCAGCTCCTGCCGTGCCGGCCTTCACCACCACGATAAAGAATATGTCCAGCACAATATTCAATACAGATGAAAAAATCAAAAAGTACAGCGGTGTCTTGCTGTCTCCGATGCTTCGCAAAAGACCGGAAGCCACATTGTAGGACATGGTGCAGAAAATTCCCGCAAAAATGACCTTTATGTACGCATCAGCCATGACAAGTATATCATCAGGCGTATTCAGCCAGATAAGAAGCTGTCTCGACGCAAGCACCGTAGGAATTGTGAGCACCACTGAGACAATAACTGTAAGAATTATAGCCAGTGCCACATAATGCTTCAAAAGCTTTTCGTTTTTCGCACCAAACGCATGGCTTGCCATAACTCCAAAGCCCTGTGCTATTCCATTTGCAAAGCCAAGCACCAGAAACATAATACAGCCTGTCGAGCCAACCGCCGCAAGCGCCTTTGAGCCCAGATACTGCCCCACGATAATCGTGTCCACCATATTATAGAACTGCTGAAACAGATTTCCCATCAGAACAGGAATCGAGAACAGCAGTATAATTTTCATTGGATTGCCTTTGGTCATATCTGTCTTCATGTGTAAATACCCTCCCCAAAAATTCAATTCATAATAACTTTTCCCAGCAGGTTCACCCCTGCAGAAAATCCATTAAAAAAATGTGTGAACCAGCTCTTTTTCAAAGCCTCGTTCACACATTATATACACATATTTTCCAGTATTCAAGTACTATTTTCAAAATTTGTAACTTATTTTTTAACAGTACGTTTATTCTTTCTTCCTCACACGATAATTCACATATCTCTTTATCAGGTAGTACACGACACCCCATGTCGGTACTCCGATGAACAGCCCCACTACTCCAAATAATCCATTTCCAAGGAAGATTGCAAATACCACCCAGAAAGGTGAGAGTCCTGTGGACTCACCGAGTATCTTTGGTCCGATAATATTGCCGTCCACCTGCTGTAAGATAATGATAAACAGCAAAAATAGCACACCCTTTGACGGGCTGTCGAGCATGATGAGTATGGTGCTTGGTATGGCTCCGATGTACGGTCCAAAGAACGGTATGACATTGGTCACTCCGACTATCACGCTGACAAGCGCTACATACGGCATGCGCAGTATCAGGCAGCACACGAAACAGATAGCTCCGATTATGAGTGAGTCGATGATTTTACCACTGATAAAGCCACCGAATATCTTGTCGCTCTCCTTTAAGATGCTTGAAAGCACCTGTATATGGCGCTCCGGCAGAAATGCGCTCACGAGCTTTTTAGTCTGGCGTTTGAAGGTATCCTTGCTAAGCAGGACATAGATGGCAACGATGAATGCAACAAGGCAGTTTACCGCTGTGCCAAAGATTCCCATAATACCGTTTATCACAAAGGTAACCTGTCCGAGCATATTGTCCTTTACCCATTCAGTAAAATAGCTTATGCCGTTATTGTATAGCTCAGTGATTATTTCCTTTGCCTTGTCATTGTTTTTGGCAAGCTCCGTGATTTTTTTCACAAGGTCCTGTATCTGATCCGGTAAAAGACTGACCGCATTTGTGATATTGCTTACAAGCTGTGGCACCACCATCATTATGAGCACTACAATAATGGCTATTATTATGGCCAGACTTATAAGTATTGACAACCCTCTCATAGAAGGTCTCTTTCCACACTTCTTTTCTATGGCTTTGCCAAGCGAATTGCTTAGCTTTCTGTCATAAAACTCTACCATCGGATTTATGAGATACGCAAGCACAATCCCCATGATAATTGGCATAAGTATGCTTATTATTCTCACTATCTGTGCCATTATTGCATCAAATTTAAATAGCACAAACACTAGCAGGATTGCTCCTGCTAGTGCTAAAAACTGTGAAAACCCTTTGGCCCATGCGGCCTTTATGGTGTGCTTCATCTTATTATTCACTTCCATGCGCGATTCCTCCTCGTTTATTGTATGTCCGGAATGTAACAAGCTGATATTATATAGTCTTTAATCAATCCGGGCAACGCTCTTGCCCTCTGTCAGCTCAAATGGTATTATCTCATGACATGAGCCTTTATGCAAATCTATCATGTTAAAAAGAAGCTCCACGCTGCGTGCCGCCATATCCTTGTGCGGCTGTCTGATAGATACAATCTTGGGATTGTAGTACTCTGCAAGTGTCGAACCATCAAAGCCTGTAATAGATATATCTTCCGGCACCCTCAGTCCCTTGTCAAGTATTGCCCTTATGGCACCGATTGCCATGACATCGGAAATCGCATAGACTGCGGTGATTTCTATATCCTTTTCCAAAAGCTTTTTCATCGCACGATATGCGCTGTCATATGAGAATCGCGCTCTCTCATAGTAACGCTCATCAGGTGTGATGCCATGCTTTTTTAAGCTGTTCAGATATCCGTTATGTCGCAGAATAGCTGTCTGTGAAAGCTCCAGATTGGCTCCAATCTCCGCTATCTTTGTATGTCCATGCTCGATAAGATAGTCGACGATTGTTTCCCCTGCTTTCTCATCATCAATGGAAACAGATGACAGCTCCTCCATGCTCCAGTTTTCTGCTGATGTGGTCACGATAACACACGGTACCTTAAATGAAGATGTATCCTCCGAGAAATCCTCCCTGCTGCCTCCTAGGAATATGATGCCAAGCGGCTTTCGCTCCCTGCATATGCGGTCTGTCACACTGCTTAGATTACTTTCCTCATCCAGATATGTGATGCTCAAAGAGTAGTCTGTTCTGTCTATTATCGACTGGATTTCCTCGACTATGTTTGCAAACAGCATATTCGAGGTACCCTTTACCAGCAGATAAATATTTCTGGAAATGGTCTGCTTGAGCCTCTTTGCATTGGTATTTGGCACAAAGTTGTGTGCCTCAACTATTTTCATTATGGTTTCTTTTGCTGCAGGAGAAACATCCTGCCTGTTATTTAAAACTCGGGATACAGTTGTTACTGAGTATCCCGATTCTTTTGCTATATCTACAATTGTCATTGTTTTCCCCGTCCGGACAGCGATACGTCCTTTTACATTATATCCATGTGATATAATTTATTTCACTCATTATATCATATATCCACAACTATAAAACCTGCTAATTTAGCTTAAGCCCCACATGTTTTCTTAATAAGTGTGGGGCTTAAATAACATAAACTATATCCTCTTGTAAGCTATATTAACCCTTTACAGCTCCTGCGAGCACACCCTCTATAATGTACTTCTGACATACAATATAGAAGATAACAATTGGCAGAATTGCAAGTACGAGCATGGCCATCATTGCACCCCAGTCAATCATACCGTGGCTCTGCTTTAAGTACTGGATAGCAATTGGTATTGTCTTGTACTGGTTGATGTTTAAAACCAGTGATGGAAGAAGGTAGTCATTCCATACCCACATGGCCTCAAGTATTGCTACTGTTACTGCTGTAGGACGAAGTATTGGAAATACAACCCTGAAATACATCTGTAATGGTGTACAGCCATCAATCATGGCAGCCTCTTCAATCTCTAATGAAATGCTCTTTACAAAGCCTGTAAACATAAACACCGCAAGTCCTGCTCCAAAGCCCAGATATACTATGATGATACCGACCGGGTTTGATAAATGAAGCATATTTGCAAATTTTGATAATGTAAACATAACCATCTGGAATGGTACAATCATAGAGAAAAGGCAAAGTGTATACATAAGCTTTGTGCCCTTAGTCTTTACACGAACTATGTACCATGCACACATTGAGCAGCAGAGTACAATAAGTATTACTGAGCCGACTGTGATGAAAAGTGAATTTCCAAAGCAGTCCCAGAAATGTGTCATTCTAAGACCATTCTTGTAATTTAATGTGTCACAGAAAAGTCTTGACATACCATCCTTGAAGGCTTCAAAGCCCTCAGTGATAGATACCGTGCTGATTCCAAACGGATGCTTGAATATGTAGGCTTTTCTCTTAAATGAATTGAGTAACACCATAAGGATTGGAGAAATCCAAAGTACTGATAAAACAGTGAATAATAATGTGATTATCCAGCCGTGCTTTGCCTGTCTTACGGCACTGACCTCCTGCGCTTTTTTCTGTTTTGCCATTAGTCCTGTACCTCCTTGCTTGTAGTAATCTTATTCTGTGCAAGTGCGATAATTGCAACAAGTATAAAGAATATAACAGCCTTTGCCTGACCTACGCCCTGCCATCCTGTTGTTCCATACATGGTGTTGTAGATATTTAAGGCAAGCAGCTCTGACATCTTGCCCGGATTACCGCCTGTAAGAGCTAAGTTCTGGTCGAACAGCTTGAAGCCGTTTGTCAGTGTCAGGAATGTACAGATTGTGATTGTAGGCATAAGCATTGGAAGGATAACGCTCTTTAAGAGCTGCCATCTGTTTGCTCCATCAATCTTTGCTGCCTCAATAAGCTCACCAGGGATATTCTGAATACCTGCTATGTAGATAATCATCATATATCCAATCTGCTGCCAGCATACTACAACGATAAGTCCCCAGAATGCTGACCACTCTGAGCTTACGATTGTCTTTGAGTAGTTCTGCAAGATAGAGTTAAAAATCATCAGCCATACATATGAAAGTACGATTCCACCGATCAGGTTTGGAAGGAAAAATACTGTACGGAAAAGATTTGTTCCTCTGATTCCTTTTGTAAGCGCCATTGCTATTGCAAATGATACGATATTGATAATCAGTACCGATACTACTGTAAATAGTGCTGTGTACCAGATTGAATGAATAAAGGTTGTATCCACAGTGCCGTTTACAACAAAAATCCTTGTGTAGTTTTTAAATCCCACCCATTCCCAGTCTGTAACTGTGGAGAATTTACAAAATGAAAGGAAGATACCATATATGAATGGTACAATAAATCCTATTGTAAATGCTGCCATTGTTGGTAAAGCGAAGATCCAAAATTTTTTTCTAATCGACTTTTCCATAACAAATATACCTTTCTTTAAAAAATATGGGGTGAGTGACTGCCACTCACCCCAATTTTACTACTTTTTACTAACTTTTAGAGAATTTTACTGCTCGTTCTGAAGATCCCAGTAATAAGCCCACTTCTCTGTGAATGCCTTTGTAACGTCATCCCATGAACCATTACGCTCTGTGTACTCTGTGAGTGGAGCAACGAAATCTGCTCTCCAGTCATCTACTGAAGGAGTTGCGTTGAATGACCATGCTACTGATGTCTTGCCTTCCTTTGCAAGCTCTGAAGCAACCTGAGCGAAACCGTTCTTTGACTCATAGTCACCTGTGAATGTATCGAATGGAGCTGAAAGACCCATTGCATTAACGATTGCATCACGTCCGTCATCACTTGTGATTACCCAGTTGAGGAATTCAAGTGTTGCATCAATATCCTTCTGATCTGCCTGAGCATTTACTGTCCAGTGGTTCTCTGTACCAACTGCAAGTCCCTCGTTCTCATCATCTACACCGAAGTAGATAGGCATCATAGAAAGGTCAGACTGCTTAACTGTGTATCCGTTCTCGTTGCCATCTGCAAATGCTGCATACTCCCAGTCACCATTCTGGTAGAATACTGCCTCTTCCATACCAAGCTCAGACTCTGCATTAAAGCTTCCTGAATCAAGTGTAGCCTTGTCTGCTGCTGATGTATTTGTGTACATATCCCAAACTCTCTTGAAGTTGTCCATGTACTTACCTGTAACTTCCTTCTGTCCTGCTGTGAGATCACATCCTGCATCCTTGAACTCATAGTAGAGCTCGATACCTGCGAGATGTCCTGAGAATCTCCAGTTAGATCCGCTGTCAAGTCCTGCTGAAGCAAATGCCTCTGTAAGATGTAAGTCACAAGCCTTGTTGATATCATCTACATGCTCGTTGATATCAGTTGCAACCTTCTCTAATGTATCAAGATCCTTGATATCATCTACTGACTTGATAACTGCTCCTGAGTAGTTGCTGCAGTATTTCTCAAGAATTGCCTTGTTGTAGATGATTCCGTAGCACTCATAGCAGTTAGCTACTGATGCGATCTTGCCATTGTACTCAAGTGCAAGTGACTTATCTGTAAGGTGCTTGTAAATCTCGCTGTCCTTTAAGTCATATATGTATTTGTCATACTCTGCGCAATCAGAAGTGCTTCCGATATTGAAGATTGTTGGAGCATCCTTCTTAGCAAGCTCAGACTTAAGTGTTGTCTTGTACTGTCCGTCGGCTGCTGTTACTACTGTAACCTGTACGCCTGTCTCATCTGTGTACTTCTCTGCAAGATCCTGCCATGCCTGATCTGTCTCCGGCTTGAAGTTTAACATGTAAACTGAGCCATCGCCGCCCTTTGCAGATGAGCCTTTCTCTGTTCCGTCTCCGCTTCCTGATCCACATCCGGCAAGCATTGTTGCTACCATTGAAGAAGCGAGTAATACTGTCACTAATTTCTTTTTCATTTTAAACCCTCCTAAAAGATTTAATATTAAAATTGTCTTTGCAAACATCCTTGGTTGTTTTCGGTAATGTTTGCGGTAACGTTTTCACAAGAGTTATTATAGTACAGCTTCGTGTAGTTTCGCAAGAGGATTTTGTCTTTTCTGTATATATTAATAAAAATGTCAGGTATTTTTTGGCAATTTTTTACAAAAAAATCGCAAAAAAATAAGTATTCTCACACTGGCGTTTGGTCATTTTAGTTATTTTCGACTATCCGTTTTGTGTAAAAATACTTTTGTTATTTTTATTCATTTCATCTATCAGAGCCTGCTTTTGTGCGCGCTTGAGCTGTTTTATATGATACTCCCTGCTCATTGCCTCCTCTTTCGTGGCAAAGTGCTCGAAATAGACCAGCTCCACAGGTCTGCGTGTCTTTGTATATTTGGCACCTTTCCCGGAGTTATGCGCTTTTATGCGCTTTTTCAGGTCATTTGTCCAACCGGTGTAAAGTGTGCCGTCAGCACACCTTACAATATATGTATAGTTTTCATCCATGTATGCTTTATCCATCTCAATAATCAATGCTTTGCTTATGACATGACCTTATGGCATCAGGCCTGCTCCTGAATCATAGTGCCATAGCCTGACATAAGCATAAACTCTGCTCTGTCGACCACCCTGCTGCTGCCACGGCTGTCTGTCTTTACGCTGTATAGTATCTCATCTGCCACATGTAAGAAATCCCACACTCTGTTTTCCTGTTTTGGTACATCACAATACATACCCTGTGTGATTGTGACAATAGGCAGCATCTTTGAATACCGATGTGGCAGAGCCAGCTCCATAACCTTGCATCGAAGCTCCTCCACATACTCTTTAGCAGCTTCCTTTGAGATATTCTCGTACATGACTACAAACTCATCCCCGCCATATCTGGCACAAAAGCCTCCATGTGCTCCTGCAACCTCACTGATACAGTCTGCAATTGCAACCAGACATCTGTCTCCCTCCTGATGTCCATAATTATCATTGTACTCCTTGAAATAATCCACATCCAGTATCTCAATAGCAAAATTGTGTCCGCTTTTTAGAGCATGCAGAAACATCTCATCCGCCTGTATATTAAGCTTTCGCCTGTTTGCCATGCCTGTAAGCGGATCTGTCTCAGATTGCGCCGCAAGACGCTTATTTTCCTTCTCCATTCTTTTCTTGGCGCGATTTACCTTCTCGAAATTTGCCCTAAGCTTTATGACTTCTTTTATCATAGCCTTGGCCTCAAGCTCCTTGCGCTCAGAAAGCTCATAGTACAGTCCCGCAGCCTGCAGATACTCTGCACTCATATGATGCTTTCTGTAAAATCTGATTTTGAGACCTAAAAGTCTCATCTGCATGCTTGTAACCTTAAGATTGTTTATCATCGGCTCCATAAGCTCCATCAGATGCCAGAACTCATCACTCTTTCCACTCTCAAAAAGCACCTCGAGATACACAAAGAAATCCTCTATCAGATCCATAAAAAGCATATCCTGCGTGATTACACCATCAATACGCCTGATACACTCGTCACGTTTTTTTATCTGACCGCTTTTATGCATGTAAAAGGTTTTGCTGATGAGCATTCCAAGCCTGTCTATTGCATCCGCAAAAGGCAGATGCTCCCTATCAACAATCTCAAGCATCTCATCTATTCCGGTAAAGTTATTCTCCAGTACCTTGCAGTTTATCATGTTCTCATAAAGAGATATCATCCTTGTGTGATATGAAGGTTCATCCGGTGCGGAAGCTATGTATTCCATGGCTTTTTGAAAGTATTCCATGGCCTCCTCGTATCTGCCTACCTTGATATTCAAGGCTCCGCAGTTGACATTTATGATGCCCTGTTCCTCCAAAAGCCCATACTTCTTGCAGTACATCAGCCCATCCAGATAATAATCATACGCTACCGGCTGATTGCCTCTGCTTGATGTGATGATACCAAGTATATTGCATGCGCGCGCCAGCATGCTCCAGCTCTGCGCCTTCTCCAAATGATCTATCGCCCTGACCACGATATCAAAAATGTTATCGTAGTCATTCAGGCAATAAAGTGTCATGGCAAGATGATAGTATCCGAAGCCCAAGAGCTTTGAATCTGCTGTCTTTTCTCCGTAATCTATCAGCTCATGGCAATATCTGATTGTGAGCTCGGCGTCCTTTCTGTAATTGTCAAGAATGCCATTTGTCCAGTTTTTCACACTCTCATTGTATTCATTAAACTCCACTTTTCACCTCTATATATCTCCGAAATAGTCCATAGGATTGACCGGTTTTCCATCCTGTTCCATAGCAAAATACACATTGGTGCCCTCAACAGTATAGTATCTGGTCACCTTTCCAACTGTTCCAAGTGTTTCGCCTGCCTCAAGCACATCGCCCTCACTGCAGGTTAGATTTGCAAGCTGTCCGTAAGTAGCCGTATAGCCGTCTCCTAAATCCTGCACTACTGTGCAGCCTGTCTCTGCGCTGTCATATATGTCTATAATCCTGCCCTCGGTAACTGAGCATACCGCATCTCCTTCGTTTGCACGTATTACCATGCCACGATTATACTGATACTGGTCGAGTGTCGGAAAATAAACCGTCTTGTCCATGGAAAACGGCAAAAGCACATCTCCCTTTACAGGCCAGGTTGTCACATTTTCCGGGACAAAATGCAGTTGTTTTTCCGTGGGCTGCTGATTTTCCTGCTGCCCTGCAGCTGATTCTTCCTGTCCCATTTTTGTCTCTGAGTCTACTTTTTCTGTAGTTTTCTGTGGTGTCTTTTTCTCTGTAGGCTCAACTATAGACGAAGTCTGTGAAATTTCTGTTGGTATCTCATCTTTCCCGGGTTTCTGTGTTGAATATACCGCTGCAAATCCTATGGCTCCAGCCACGAGACATGCCGCTGCTGCAATTTGTTGTTTTTTCATAGGACATTACCTCCATCATCTGAATTGTTCTGATGATAGTATGTCCTGTCTGCATGTATTTATTCATGCTTTTTCTATTTTGCGGCACCAATTATATTTGATAATTGCGCAAACTGTGCAAGGCTTAGAGCCTCACCACGCACATTTACAGGGACTCCGAGAGCCTCTATGCTCTGCTGTATCTGCTCCTTGGTCAGTCCCATACCACCGAAATTGTTGAGCCCGTTGGCAAGAGTTTTCCTGCGCTGATTGAAAGATGCCCTGATGATTTTGAACATCAGCTTTTCATCATCTACGTCAACCACCGGCTTTTCGTATCGCTTGAGCGATATAACAGAGCTTCCTACCTTTGGCTGTGGCATGAAACAGCTTGGCGGCACATTTACCACTATCTCAGGATGCGAATAATACTGCACCGCAAGTGACAGAGCTCCGTAATCCTTCTTGCCGGGACCTGCCTGCATACGGTCTGCGACCTCCTTCTGCACCATAATTGTAATGCTGTCTATCGGCACATGACTCTCGAACAGCCCCATAATAATAGGTGTCGTTATGTAATATGGCAGGTTTGCAACAACCTTTATCGGCTTACCATTATTATATTCTTCTGCCAGAGCATTTATGTCTACCTTTAATATATCATCATTTATGACCTTTACATTATCATATTCACTCAGAGTATCCTTAAGTATAGGTATCAGATTTGTATCTATCTCGACTGCTATTACCTGGCGCGCCGACTCACACAGATACTGTGTCATCGTACCTATTCCCGGGCCTATCTCAAGTATCATATCGTCCTTTGTGATGCCGGCCGAGTCTATGATTTCCTCCAAAATGCCTGTATCAATAAGGAAGTTCTGTCCGAATTTCTTTTGAAAATTGAAATTGTATTTCTGCAGAACCTCGATCGTGTTCTTAGGATTTCCCAAATATGCCATGGTATGCGCTCCTTGTGTCGTTTCATCTGATGCGACAGTCTAACTGCTGTCTTTATATTTTATATTATCACATGAAATGCCTTTATTTCAATTATATTTGTAAATTTTCGCGGTTTTGCCAAAAACCCGGGATGAAAGCCGGGAACCGCCGCCCTGCCATGGGGCACGGTACACTCCCGCGTGAGCTACGCTTCGCAGTTAAGATTCTGTACGGATTATGTCTAAGGATTTTCTATGCTTGACGAAACCGGCTTTTATGCACCGTCCATGGCGCATAACGCCTTGCCCAGCCGTCCATGGCTGGGCATTTCTGCGTATTTAAGCATAATCCTAAAGTATCTAAACAGCTTCGCTATTCGCTCACGCGGGAGTGTACGTGCCCCATGGCAGGGCGGCGGTTGGTGGCTTTCGTTCCTCACACTGGGGCTCAATCCCTTGAATTGACACGTGTAAACAGTTCAAATGCATTGGCCCGTGTCGTGCGCTCTACCTCATCCGGCGTAGTGCCTTTGATTTCTGCTATCTTTGATATGACATATGGAATGTTTGACGAATCATTCCGCGTGCCTCGATGTGGCTCCGGAGCCATGTATGGACAGTCTGTCTCAAGAAGGATTCTATCAAGTGGAAGCTCTGACACTGTCTGTACCAGCTTCTTTGCATTCTTGAAAGTTACGACACCTCCCACTCCGATATAATACCCCAGCTTTACATACTCCAGTGCCATCTTCGGTGAATATGAATAGCAGTGTATCACGCCGCGGATATTCTTTTTTGCTGCTTCTGTCATGATTTCCATGGTGTCCTGCGCTGCATCACGCGAGTGGATGATAACCGGCAGCGATGCTTCTGCTGCAAGCTCAAGCTGACGCTTAAACCAGTAGCGCTGGTTTTCCTGCACCTTTGGCTCCTTATCCCAGTAATAGTCCAGTCCGATTTCCCCGACCGCAACAGTCCTTTCCCATGCAGTCTGTTCCCTAAGCCATGCAAAGGTCTCCTCGTTTAAATCAGCTATGTCGCTTGGATGCACTCCAACCGCTGCATATATAAAGTCATATTTCTTTGCAAGCTCCATTGTAGTCATTGTAGAGCCAATAGAAGCCCCGACATTTATTATCGGGGCAACTCCTTTTTCATGGACGCGTTTTATTGTTTCATCACGGTCGTCCTTAAATCTGTCATCATCATAATGGGCATGTGTTTCAAATATCATTAATTACTGTGTCCTTCCTCCGCCCAAAGCTTATCGGCACAAGGCTTCCATGCCTGCGCATACTCCTTACACTTGTTGCACAGGTGCTCCGCGCTCTCAGGTGACTGCAAATCAGTTGATTTTGCACCTGTTTCCTTTACGAGCCGCTGTAAGATCTCAGGATTTTCAAGCATAGGACATGGTCTGTAGTGATTCTCATTAAACGGCTGGTTATCATGGTATGCCATGAAAAGCGGCTGCTTTAAAATCTCAAGCATGCTGTGTGTACGGATGTTGGCTCCTGAATAATGTATGAATACACATGGCTCAGCATCACCGTTGGCATTGATATGGAAGTAGTTTCTTCCGCCTGCTATACAGCCTCCGACAAACTCGCCGTCGTTCTGGAAATCCATTGTGAAAATTCCCTTGCCGGTTGTCATATTTCTGATTTCACGGACGCGGTCCTTGATGTAAAGTCTCTGCTTCGGATTCGGTAAAAGCTCCAGTGATGCATCGTTTCCGACAGGCATATAATGGAAATAAAGCGCATAGCGGCAGCCCTTTTCCACAATCATATCGATAAACTCATCGCTGGTAACTGTCTCATAGTTCTTTGAAGTGTAACATATTGATGTACCAAACACAAGTCCGTTTTCCTTAAGCAAATCCATTGCATGCATAACCTTTGCAAATACACCGGTGCCTCGTCTTAGGTCGTTTACCTCTGAAAAGCCCTCAAGACTTATTGCAAGGTACAAATTTCCGATACGCTTTAAGTCTGCACAGAAGGCCTCATCCACGAGTGTGCCGTTTGTAAACGCCAGAAATGCACAGTCATTGTGCTTCTCACAGAGCTTAACAAGGTCTGCTTTTCTGACGAGAGGCTCACCGCCTGTGAACATATACAGGTATACACCAAGCTCCTTGCCCTGTGTTACGACCTTATCCATCTCATCAAAGGTAAGGTTCAGCTTGTGGCCGTACTCTGCTGCCCAGCAGCCTGTACAGTGCAGATTGCAGGCGCTTGTCGGATCCATAAGGATGAGCCATGGCACATTGCAGCCATACTTTTCACGATTTTTACGGATAGTCTTGGTGCCGTAAACAAAAGCCTCAAAGCCCAGATTGAGTGCAATCGTCTTTAACACATGAGGATCTATCTCATTGATAAGACGGTGCATGTATTTGTTGAGTGTACTGTCCTTATCGCAGATCATCTTACGTGCACTGTCATAGTTTAAATCAATCTTCTCATCGCCCATGAATTTCTGCCACATGTCGATAAGCTTTACAACCTCTGTCTCCGGATCCTTGCAAAGTCCTTTTACAATGTTGTCACATATTTTTGATGCAGCAAGTCTAGCTGCCTGATGTCCTAAATTTCCCACTTTGTATTCCTCCTTATTGTTTCAACGGTATTTCTGACGACAAATAAATTTAGTATTCCGTCAAGACTCAAATTCAGTCCTATTAATCTCACTATCATGCCTGCGGTCTCAAATGGTGTCACAAGAAGCAGTATTCCCACAAATGTAACTACAAACGACATCACGAGTATGAGCCACCATCTCTCGATGCCAAAGTGCTTTGCTTCCACTGCGGTCTGTATCTTTAAGGCTCCATCCACCAGCATAAAAATGCCTATCGCTGTGGACAATATCTCTATAATATACTCAGTTTTCTCTATAATTATGATTCCAAGCACTATTGAAACTATACCCAGCGCAAGGTCAAACTGAAACGCAAGCTGAAATAAATCCTTTGCAAAATATCCGGACAGCTTTGTCACTCCGTATACTATGAGAAACACTCCATACACCACGCACAGAGTCTTAAGTCCAAGCTGTGGCGCAAATAACAAAGCTGTCCCCAATGCAATCAGGCATATTGTCATGACAGTGTATGCATTTTTCACACGTACCAATGTATGCATAAAGTATCTCCCTCCTTTTTGTCTGCTATTCTAATCCACCACAACCGGTTTTAAAACGGACAAAAAAATAAGAGTGTCTGAAATTCAGACACTCTGTCAAATCTGTTCGAATTATTTTGTCATCCGATATCCGCCTGCTTACAGGCAGCACTCAATCATATCATAAATTGTGGCCTCGAATGAGTCACCGATTCTCTTAACAATATCTTTGTTGTACTCTCTTTTGTTTACGCATCCGCTTTTTTCATCTGACAGTCCAAAACACTTTGCCGTAATGTTGGTCTCAGGCAGGCTGCTCATCATACTGCCTTTCTCAATCCACTTTATTGTGCTGCCAACGATTCCGTTGCTGTAAAATGCCGTAATAAATGCAATGTCACTATCATCCAGACTGTAGCCCTCTGCCTTTTCCAGCACAAAACGGCGCACCACCTGTGTGACCACGGCATCCAGATATGTCCTTAATACCCTGCCGTTTTCCGATGCATAAATGTGCATTATCGCCTCGCGGTTATTAAGAATAAGAGCAGCGGCTCTGGCATATGCATCATGAAATGTCACGCCCTCCTTTGCCTCATCCATCACGAGCCTTACCTCGTCCTCAAATATTGTCTCAAGCACATCATATATGTCCTTGAAATAATAGTAGAATGTGTTTCTGTTTATCTCACACTGCTCGCATATATCCTTGACTGTAATCCTGTCCAGCGGTTTGTTTTTCAGTATATGTAAAAAAGTCTGCATTATGGCTTTTCTGGTAAATGTTGCCATTTGTATATCTCCTGCTGTGCGTATTATACATAAACCCTACTCTCAACCGCCATTATATTACGATTGTTATATTTTTGTCAAACTTTGTCGTCCTGTAGCATCAAATAATATTTACTCCATGTGGAATAACCAGACACCGCAGCATCAGACCTGTATCTAAATATAACTGTTAAAATCCAAAGTCCGCATAATCCTGCGGCAGAAATCTATGGTAAATAATATGGCAGCCCTCGTCATGAAAGCAATAGTAGTATGTGTCATCCGGATCATTTAAGAAGCGGATGTAACAGTCAAACTCGCCGTTTTGCATATCCTTTTTCTCGATATTGTCCGAGTATTTGTAAAACAGCTCAGTTATCTGCTCCATGGTACATCCATGCGTGCCAACAAGCGCAATCAGCTCACTGATAAACTCGTTGTCAGCCGTGTTTTCATGCACATACTCACTGCCCTCAGGTGGTATCTCTATGCAGAAGCGCTCATCTTTTGCGGTGACCTTTATCTCACCTATGGTGTCAGTAAGCTGCTTTGGCAGGTTCTCCTGCGCAAGGATTTCAAGCATCTGCTGCTCTGAAATCATGCCGGCTGCAATTTTATTATCAGCCCCTGCACACTCAAAGAAATGCCTGAGCGTGGAAAGAGGATAATACAGTCTGACTATTTCCTTCCTGTAGCCAAGCTTCGCCTGCTGCTCCTTTACTATATCAATAAGACTCTTCGCCAGACGAGCGTAACCGGTGGCGCTATAATTGCCGCTGTAATTATTGCTATAATTGCCTTTATAATCACCACTATAATTCACTTTGTCGTCAAAATCACTTGTTTTCGTCATACCGATAGCTTCTCTTCCTCCCGGCTTTTAAGGCTTTTCTAGGGCATGCTCACCTTATCGAGTATTCCTGTCAGGTGTGCTATTGCCACGCCATAGTTTGTCATCGGCACATGCTGAGTGCGTGCCCTGTCTATTCTTGATAATACATATTTTCTGTTAAACATGCAAGCGCCACACTGAATAACGAGGTCATACTGAGATAGATTATCAGGGAAGTCTGTACCGCTTGTAATATCCACGGTAAGCTCCTCACCGACACGTTTTCGAAGCAGGTTCGGAAGCTTCACCCTGCCTATATCCTCTGCAAGAGGCGCATGTGTACAGCACTCTGCGATAAGCACCCTTGAGGATGGCTTTAAGGCATCAATTGCCCTTGCGCTCTCCACATAGTATGGCAGATCACCCTTGTATGCTGCAAAAAGCACTGAAAATGATGTGAGCATACTCTCCGCCGGCTTGTGCTCGTACACATAGCCAAACACCTGTGAATCTGTCACGATGAGCTTTGGCGCGTGAGATAGTGCTGCAAGTGCATCTGTCATTTTGTCAGTTGTCGTGCTCATTACAAGGCATTTTCTATCGAGCAATTCCCTGAGTGTCTGCACCTGTGGCAATATGAGTCTGCCCTTTGGCGCCTGGATATCCTGCGGCATGACAAGAAGCACCAGGTCGGTCTCACTAACAAGGTCTCCCAGGATAAATTCCTGTCCGAAATCCTCAGGCAAAAGGCGTGTGAGTGCAGAGATAACGGCATCCATTCCCTTGCCCTTTAATGCGCTGACTGCTACAACCTCAAAGCTATTGTCTGCATTTTTGCCCATCACAGCACTGTTTTCCTCATAAACCCAGCACTTTGCGGCCTCTATTGCAGCATTGTCAAGCTTTCCCCTGCTCTTTTCCTGTGCCTCTGCAGAAAGCAAAATCTCGTCTATCTTGTTTAAGGCAAATACAACCGGGGTATGTTTTTTTGCAAATAGCAGGCTCCACTCTGCCTCATCCTTAAAAGCCTTTTTAAATGGTATCCCTGCCTTCTTTGCAGCAATGACCTCTGCAATATCAAGCACTACAACGGCTATATCTGTCTTCTCTGCTGCCAGATGGGTCTTTTCCACACGTCTTTCACCAAGCTCACTGTCATCATCAAAGCCCGCCGTATCAATAATCACGCACGGTCCGAGCGGATGTATCTCCATCGGCTTGTACACAGGGTCGGTTGTCGTACCTGCCACATCGGCCACAATGGAAACCTCCTGCTTTGTAACCGCATTTATCAGAGATGACTTACCACTGTTTGTCTTTCCGTATATACCTATATGAAGTCTGTTGGCAGAAGGTGTCTCATTCAAATTTCCCATATGCATCCTCCTTTAGAAACGGAAATCACGCTTTCCGTCTGCAATATCATGTATATGCTCATAGCAGGTCTGCTTAACCTTTGGATTGGTAATCTTTTCTATTTCCCTATCGATGAGCTTCATTCCAAGCTCTCTTGTCTGCGGGCTTGCATAGTCCTCGAGATACTCCTTAAGTGTCATGAGTGCGTTCGGATGACAGCAATTAAGTATCTGCATGCTCTTGCACAGTGCCATAAAACGGTCTCCCGTTCTGCCCTCTCTGTAGCAGGCTGTACAGAAGGACGGAATATAGTCCATCTTCATAAGCCAGTTTACCACCTCGTCAAGTGTTCTCTGGTCGCTGACATCAAACTGCTCTGATGTTGCATCTGCATTTTTCTCAGCCTCAGGGTCTGCATAGCCTCCGACACTTGTCTTTGATGCGCCGCTGATCTGTGAAACACCGAGCGGCAGAACCTTTTCACGGACAGCCTGGCTCTCACGGGTTGAGATTATCATTCCCGTGTATGGCACTGAAATACGGATAAGTGCGCATATTTTTGCAAAGGTATCATCGCTTATGCCATTGTCAAATACATCCGGGTCTATATCGTCTGCGTGCTTTATACGCGGCACACTGATGGTGTGAGGACCTACACCGTGAACTGCCTCAAGATGCTCTGCATGCATCAAAAGTCCGGCAAACTCGTACTTGTACTTGTCCAGTCCGAAAAGTACTCCAAGTCCCACATCATCGATGCCGCCCTCCATAGCGCGGTCCATGGCCTCTGTGTGGTATGCATAGTCATGCTTTGGTCCTGTCGGGTGAAGCTGCTCATAACTTTCTTTATGATATGTCTCCTGGAAAAGTATGTAGGTTCCGATTCCTGCCTCCTTGAGCTTTCTGTAATTCTCCACTGTAGTGGCAGCAATATTTACATTTACACGACGGATAGCTCCGTTTTTGTGCTTGATGCTGTAGATTGTGTTGATACACTCGAGAATATACTCAATCGGATTGTTTACAGGGTCCTCTCCTGCCTCGATTGCAAGACGCTTGTGTCCCATATCCTGAAGAGCTGTGACCTCCTTTACGATTTCCTCCTGAGTGAGCTTCTTTCTCGCAATATGCTTATTTTTCATATGGTATGGGCAGTAAACACAGCCGTTCACACAGTAGTTTGACAGATAAAGCGGTGCGAAAAGCACGATTCTGTTTCCGTAGAAGTCCTTCTTTATCTGCTGTGCAAGCTTATAAACCTCATCAAGCTTCTCAGGAATCTCACAGGCTAAAAGCACTGACGCCTCTCTGTGTGTGAGTCCTTTTTTGAGTTTTGCCTTCTCTATAATCTCATCGATGAGCCCTATATTATTTTTGTTTGCCTCTGCGTATTCGAGAGTCTCCTTGATTTCCTCGTCTGAGATGAATTCCTCAGCCTTTAATGATTTTACGTTGTACATTTTTATCTCCTTCTATATCCTAGTGTTGTTTTATATTTATTAATCGTAACTATTAATCAAAAATCTGCGTAGTCTCCGCGCGACACCACCACATGATATCCTATACTCTTCATACGGTTTTCCATACAGTAGCGGCACTCTGCAGCCTCATCTCCGGTGCAGATTTTGTTGTCGTAGAGCTTGTATTTGTCGCGGACATTGACAGGTGAAAGGTTTGGCATCACGACATTGGCGCCCGACTGTATGCCCTTTTCCCTGCCGAGCGGATGGATTGTACCAAGCGCTGTCGTGGCGGGAAGCAGCACCTTGGGATGTATAAGCCTGATGATTGAAAGCAGGCGAAGCGTCTCATCCATGGTGCCGGACTTCTCGTTTGCAAACGGTGTATCCTTCTGCGATATGAAAGGGCCGATTCCAACCATGTGAGGCTCAAGCTCCTTTATAAACTGCAAATCCTCGTACAAGGTCTCCACTGTCTGTCCCGGCGAGCCGACCATGAAGCCGCAGCCCACCTGATATCCAATCTCTTTCAAATCCCACAGGCACTGCTTTCTGTTTGCAAGTGACATTTCTTTCGGATGAAGCCTCCCATAATGCTTTTCATCCGCAGTCTCATGGCGCAGCAGATATCTGTCTGCCCCGGCATCAAAGTAGCTCTGATAGCTCTCCCTTGACTTTTCACCGATAGAGAGCGTAACTGCGCAGTCCGGATACCTTGCCTTAATCCCGGACACTATCTCACAGATGCGCTCATCCGTGTAGTATGGATCCTCACCGCCCTGCAGCACAAAAGTGCGAAAGCCAAGCTCATAGCCACTCTCGCAGCATGCCATAATCTGCTCCGTGCTCAGGCGATAGCGGTCCGCGAGAGTATTGCTGTGCCTTATGCCACAGTAGAGGCAGTCATTTTTGCAGTAATTGGTGAACTCTATCAGCCCTCGTATAAAAACCTGATTGCCATAGGTCTCGTGTGCTTTCTCAGATGCCCTCTTTCTAAGGTAATCAACTGCCTGCATATCATCCGTCTCAAGCAGCATATGCAGCTGCTCGAGGGTGATATTCCGGCAGGCCGTAATTTGATCTATAATTTTTATTATTGCTGTATTTTCGATCATGCTTTCTCCTGTAGTCTGGTCTGCTTTATTTATTAGAGTAAACTGTCTTCACTCCTATGCCATTCAGCCTGCCAATCCTGCCGGACAAAGCACTGATAATATCCTGTGGTGCGTCAATCGCCACGCTGATGATATTTACGTTCTTTTTCTCGTATGGGATACCCATGCGCCCAACAATGAAGCTGCCGTACTCATGCAGCAGATGATTAAGCTGCTCAACCGAATCCGGGTTTTCAACTATAATGCCGATCAGGGCTATTCTTGTTTCCATGCATTACTCCTTATATCTTGTTTATTACGCCCTTGCATGCGAGCATGCAGATGCGCATGCGGTTATTGTACCTCTTTGTTCACTAAAAATGGGTGCACTTCGCCGGAAGTACACCCTAAATCTTAAAATGTTCTTCCTCCTCATACGTGAAGCAACTATCATCTGCTCACAGTATTTGGTGTCAGTGACTCTGAATTATGTCATCAGAGCCTTCAATGTCTGCAGGCTTGAAGAAAGAGAGCTGTTATCAGCATGTCTCGCTTCTTGCGTGCTATCTAATATCTAATCTGATTGTATCATGTCTAAATCATTTCAACAATATTATATCTGCTTGTTTCCCGAAATATACACTATTTTTGGACAAAAAAAGAACAGCCATCGTTCTGCTGTCCTTTAGGAGAAGGTATTTTACTATGGGGATAGTAAAAATATATAATGTATTGGGGGGTTTTTACGTTAATTATAGTATCACGTGCCATGAAAAATGTCTATTATCGTGATGCACAAACATGCATAAATTTTCGATTATTTTTTATGCAATATGTATATCATTGATTTAAGATAATCATTTGGTTACAATTACAGCCCATTAAGAATTTCAATATTTTTGAAAAGAAATCTACTTACAAGTTGACTTTTTTAACCTAAAGGAAGAAAATAGAAACATAAATTGGAAGGAAAGGAGCGGACTCTCATGAAAAAAATACTGGTTTTACCACTGTTGCTTTGTCTTATATTCTGCTCCTTTCTAAGTCTCGACAAAAATCTGGACGAATTTGATCCTGACCGCACAGCATACGGTTCATACAATCACAGGGTTGTCTGGGGCTCTTATGCCTCTTCTGATAAGGCCGCGCTTCCACAGCAGGAATTCTTGGACTCACGCGCAGTGCTTTATTCAGAGTCAGATATGTCGGCACTCATGGATTGCCAGTATATAGAGGAAATACCTTCTTTTCCTGCAGTCATATGCCGCATCCGTACCTCTTCGCTTGGTTTTTTAGGCAGGCTTACATCCAATTTAAGCTGGCTGAGTGCGTTACTCCAGTTAATACATATTATTTTATTCGCATATGCCGCTATCGTGGTGATGCGCATATGCCTTACAAACACGAGCCGGCGCTTTATTATCCGTTTTATCCACGACAAGGATGGGCATAAACTAATTTCCTTCGCTGATTATTTCAAAATTCGCGCATATGCGGAGGAAATATAACTTAGATACATTAAATAAACATTTTCTCCGCGTCATGCTGATAAAGTAAAACGGAGGATTTAAAATGCTTGAAACAATAATAATTGTCGTGTGTGCTGCCGTTTGTATCGGCGCTGCAGCCTATGCCTGGTGGATGGAGAACGGTCCTGAGAAGGACGACAGTAATGCATCCGGAAAGAACAGTCATAGCCATGCTTATACCAGATACGACAGCAATATCAAGGATGATGTTGTCTTTCATAAAGCACACAAATAATGATAACATTTATCAACATTAGTAACTATAAACCTAAATAAATTATCTCACCCAATTCGTCATGCATCATCTTTAACCCGGATGATTTATGACAGAACAAAACGAGCCTCAATCCTGATACCCACAGGATTGCGGCTCGTTTTTATATTTCTGTTTCTATATCTTCACTTCTGTCAAATGATGTACTAGATATTAAGCATATCGCTGAGCTCCTTAAGTGCTCCGTCTGTCTCATGTGCAAGAACCTTCTTTGCAAGTATCTTTCCAAGCTGAACACCTTCCTGATCGAAGCTGTTTACATTCCATAAGAAGCCCTGGAACATGATCTTGTTCTCAAAGTGTGCAAGGAGTGCACCAAGAGATGCAGGATTTACCTGATCCCCGATGATAATGCTTGAAGGACGTCCACCCTCGAAGTTCTTGTTCTTGTTGTCGTCTGCCTTACCACATGCAAATGCAACTATCTGTGCTGCTACGTTTGCACAGAGCTTCTGCTGGCTTGTGCTGTCCTGGATGACTACGTCTGTGTCAAGCTGGTTGTTCTTGAAGCCAATGAACTGGAGTGGCACAATATCTGTTCCCTGATGAAGGAGCTGATAGAATGAGTGCTGTCCGTTTGTTCCAGGCTCACCAAAGATAACCGGTCCTGTCACATAATCTACAGGCTCACCGAAGCGGTTAACTGACTTGCCGTTTGACTCCATATCAGCCTGCTGTAAATGTGCAGGGAAACGGCTGAGTGCCTGTGAGTATGGAAGCACTGCTGTGCTAGGATATCCGAGTACGTTTCTCTCGTAAACACCGATGAGTGCGTCGAGCATCTCAGGATTCTCCATGATGTCTGCATTCTTTGAAAGCTTATCCTCTGCTGCTGCTCCGTCGAGGAACTGTGCAAATACCTCAGGACCGAATGCAAGTGAGAGAACTGCTCCACCAACTGCTGATGTTGATGAGTAACGTCCTCCGATGTAGTCGTCCATGAAGAAAGCTGCAAGGTAATCATCGCTCTTTGCAAGCGGTGATGTCTCGCTTGTTACGGCAATCATGTGCTTAGAAGCATCAAGTCCTGCGTTCTTTAATGCATCCTTTACGAATGACTCATTGGTAAGAGTCTCAAGTGTTGTACCTGATTTTGATACTAATATAAAAATAGAGTGAGCTACGTCAACTGATGCAAGTACGCTTGCCGCATCATCAGGGTCAACATTGCTGATGAATTTGGCTTCCATCTTGAATGTATTGTTTTTCTTTGCCCAGTTCTCAAGTGCTAAGTACATAGCACGAGGTCCTAAATCGCTTCCGCCGATTCCTATCTGAACAACTGTTGTAAACTTCTCTCCTGCTGCGTTTGTAATCTCGCCTGAGTGAACCTTGTTTGCGAACTCAGCGATTCTCTCCTGCTGCTCTACGTAGAATTTACGCTTGTCAACTCCGTCTGCCACTACAGCATCTCCGAGCTGTCCACGGGTAAGCTGGTGAAGAACGAGACGGTTCTCACCTGTATTGATAACAGCACCATTGTAAAGTGCCTCAAATTTCTCTGTAAGCTGTGCCTCCTTTGCAAGCTTTGCAAGTGCCTCAAGCACATCTGCGTCCACCTGCTTTGCAGCGAAGTTGTAAGTGAATCCCTCTGCCATTGGGATGTTGTACTCTTTGACACGCTTAGCGCCATTGTCTCCTGACATAGCCTCTTTTATGTCAACACGTCCCACTTTAGAAAGCTCCTTGAAGGATTCCAGGGTATCCAGATTGTTCCAGGTAATCATTGCGATTTCCTCCTTATCGTTTAATCTTATTTTCATCAATCGCTTAAATTATACTATCAATTATTTTTAAGTTCAAGAGTTGAGAAACGTTATAAGCAAGTTTTTTCGGCAAAATTCGTATTTTGTTCCGTTTATGTGTGAATATGCACTTTTTGTGTAAAATTTATAACTGTTCAGCCCATTGAGAACTCAAAATCTGATACATCATGCCTGCATGCAGGCAATATCAATTCATCACACTCCGAGCAGCTCCATGATATCATCCTTTGACATACTGCCAATTCCAACATTCTCGCCGTTTATGATATTGTCGGCAAGATCCTTCTTTGTCTCCTGCAGCTTCATGATTTTTTCCTCGATGGTGCCCTTTGCAATCATCTTGTATACGGTGACCTTTTTGGTCTGTCCGATTCTGTGCGCACGGTCTGTTGCCTGATTCTGGACAGCCACATTCCACCATGGATCATAGTGGATGACCACGTCTGCGCCGGTCAGGTTCAGTCCGACTCCTCCGGCCTTTAAGGAAATAAGGAAAATCGGTGTGTCATCCTCATTGAACTGCTTTACCATGGAAAGTCTGTCCTGCTTTGAGGTCTCTCCGGTTATCTTGTAAAAGCTTATATCCTTTTTCTTGAGCTCCTCCTCTATGATCGCAAGCATGCTCGTAAACTGTGAGAAGAGCAGTATCTTGTGACCGCCCTCTATTGCGCTGTCTATGAGCTCGAGGCACGACTCAAGCTTTGCCGATGGACCATTGTAGTTTTCAAAACACAGATGCGGGTCGCAGCATATCTGCCTGATTTTCATAAGCTCTGCAAGCACCTTGAGCTTGTTCTTGTTGAAATCCTCCTCATTGCCGCCTGCGAGCTCGTTTTTCATGCGGACAACCTGCGCATCATAGAGTCTGCGCTGCTCACCGTCAAACCGCACTACTCTCGACTCCTCAAGCTTATCCGGCAGATCCTTGAGCACATCCTTTTTCAGACGCCTCATGATAAACGGCTTGACCATCTTCTGTAAGCGCTCCATCATTTCCTCATCCTCATATTTGACGATAGGATTCTCAAAATCACGCCTGAATGCATCATATGTATACAAAAAGCCCGGCATCAGATAGTCGAATATGCTCCAAAGCTCACTGAGCCTGTTTTCTATCGGAGTTCCTGTCAGTGCGAAGCGCGCCCTGCTGTTTATCAGCTTGACTGCCTTTGCTGCGGCTGTCGTCTGATTCTTTATGTACTGTGCCTCATCGATGACCTCATATGAAAAGGCCTTGCCATCGTACTGGTCTATATCTCTCTTCAAAACATCATAGGATGTGACAAGCACATCATACTTATCATAATCTTCTATTATCTGTGTCCTGTCCTCTGCCTTTCCTGCAAGCAGTGCTACCTTAAGCTGCGGAGCAAACTTCTCAAACTCCTCTCCCCAGTTGAACACAAGCGATGCCGGAGACACAATAAGCGATGTGCCCTCTATGCCGTTTTCCTTTGCGGAAAGCAGCACTGATATGGTCTGCAGCGTCTTTCCCAGACCCATATCATCTGCCAGTATGCCTCCAAAGCCACAGTCCTCAAGCGTTCTCATCCATCTGAAGCCGTTCTTCTGGTAGTTTCTCATGATTTTATCAAGCGATAGCGGAACATCATAGTCCGACTCTGAAACCGACTTCATATTCTTAATGATCTGCTTGAACTGGACATCTCTCGTGTTGTAGACCTCGCTGTGCTCCTCGAGCATCTTGTCGAGGTAAAGCGTACGGTACAGTGGCAGGTGCATCTTTCCCTTCACGAAATCTTTCGGTGACATGTGAAGCGATTCCATCATCTCAAACAGCATCTGCAGTGACGACTGCTGCAAATCGACAAACTCACCGCTCTTGAAACGGTAATATCTGCTGTTTCTCTTATAGTTTTTGAGCAGCTCTAAAAGCTCATCCTCACTCATATCCTGTGTCAGAAGGTCGAGCTCAAGCATACCGCTTGATACACTCACACCTACACTTACACTGGTGCCCTTTGTCTTTCCCACGTTCTTGAAACGGCTCGTGCAGTAGACATTTCCGAGCTTTGCAAGCTCCTCCACACCGCCTGTCACCACATCATATATCCTGTCCTCATCGCCGCCGCAGCATATTCTGTCATTTTTCAGATTCACAACAGGCATAAACTGCCTGAGTATATCCAACACCTCACGCTCCTTAAAAGCCACTCTGAAACTCTCAACCTTCACATCAGGTCTGTACATATCAAGGCAGGAGCATTTATTATCTCCGTACTCTGCTATAACTCTGCAGTCCACATCATCATTATCCGCATCCAGATAAAATGAAAATGTCGTCTCAGGAAGCAGATACTGCTCAATAAGCTCGGGCTTATCCTCTATAATATCCACATGCTCAGAAAGCTCCGGAAGTGCCCCATAATAAAAATCTGACAGATTATTCCTTCCTATATTTAAGCTCAGCACTCCATAGTCGTTGTACTCATCCTTTGACAGAAGCGGCCCCATATGCTCGTAAAACTCCGGAGTAACCTTGCAAAGCTGCTTTGCATCCGCATCCATAAAGTACATTTTTCCGCTTCCTATGTACATGTGCGGAAAAGTGATTATCGCCTTTATTCCCTGAAACTCTCTGCCCTCCATTAGCGGACGTATTGACATGATAAGCTTTGGATCCCTCACCACGCCCTTTATGACACTCTTAGTCTTTGTATCGCGGTCCTCGTAGTTGACTCCGGCATGCTCCATCAGCTCATAGAGCCTGTCTATACGCCATCCGTACAGCTCAAGCGACGAAACCTTTTTCCTGATGCTTTTCCATGTAGCCTCCTCCAGCGACCTTTTCAGACGATTTTCCTCTGCTACACAATCCTGGATGAAATCCACCCATTTTCTGGAAGCCGCGGTAAAGTTCTGTATACCGTGATTGATATTTGTATTACTGCCATACACCTCTGTCTCTGACTTCTGTACCAAATCTGCAAAATGTGTAAGGTCCTTTACGACAAACAGCTTATCCTCACCGACCTTGAAGGAAAGGCTGATGTTCTTGTCCTTGCACACAAGTCTTGGCTCAAGCGTAAGTGAATTCTCCTGCTGCCTGCTTGCAGAAATCACCTTCGAGCGCTTCCTGTTTGCAAAGCTGTTTATCACCTGGCGGCCGGCGGTATCAGTCGCATCCATAGTGTCGTTTTTCTCCAGATAATCAAGTGCAATATCTAAAGCGGCTGCAGTGTACTTACAGTGATGATTTTTGGCCCAGTAATATCTGCCCATGCACTCATCACAATTACACTCAAAGTTAATCACCTTATTTTTTGACACATAAAGTGTAACCTCAATGCCTGTCTTAAATCCGTATTTTTCCTCATATCCTGTGCAGATAAAACGGCATACATGCTCACGACTCATCGATTCTACAAAGCCGCTTGAGAAATCCTCCAGCTTAAGCTTTCCTCTTTTCAAAATATCCTGACAATCCTTGCGCGTTTTTGCTGTCAGATCAAAGGAATCTTTTATCTTTTTTAAATTGAAATACCTGTACTCATCCTGCGCATGAATGCCCATCTTCCTATCGGAGGCATCAGCCTCATGCTTTGAAATGACTTCTCCGTAGAGGGTTTCGTCAATGATGGTGTCTGTAGTTGCTGTAGTATCTGCTGTTTTTGGGATTTTCTTTTTCATATGTGTACTCCTGATTTCTGCACGGATAATTATGCAAATTCCTTTGTGAATTTATCATTAACTGTAATTCACTCATACACAAAATTATATATTCATATGAAAATAAAATCAATCATAAACATCACAATACCTTAGAGCCATTGGCTGTCAGCTTGAAGGTTGCTCCGAGTACCCCCGCTGCACCGCGGCACATCATCATGCGTCCTAAGAAAATGTCAAAATACTCATACATCGAGCAGATGCTCGTATCAATCTGAAGATTGAGTGCAATGACCTTTTTATCTGTATTAATCTTGAGCGCCGCATCCGTAACCGCATAGTTTACCCTGTCGTGAATGTCAAAATTCTCCTTTGCCTTTTCCCTGACACGGTTTCTTCGCACGTCTGTCTTGTCTGCAATGATAAGGGCTACAGAGACCGGATCCGTTGCGCCTCCTGTGGACTCATCGTGATGACCTATCGCAGAGACAACTGTAATCCTGTCCTTCATGCTCATATCAGTCTTTTTAAGAATCTCGTTCGCTAAAATCGCTCCGTACTCAGCATGATGCTTCCTGTTGACCACGTTTCCAATATCATGCATAAAGCCTGCAATCTTCACAAGCTCAATATCCTCTTCACTGTATCCGAATTTTTTTAAAATATATGCAGCCCGCTTTGCAACCATCGTGCAGTGTGCCGCCGAATGATCTGTGTAGCCCAGCACTCCGAGGTTTTCATCTCCCTTTCGTAGGCATTCACATATTTCTTTGTTCTTTTTTATTTCGTCGTATGTCAAAATTATTTATTCCGTTTCCTTTCTTTTCTAATAAGTAACTATTCAGATCCCCCACACGCATTCGCAAAATTGCACGATACATCAGCTTTCTAATGTACTATATGCGTCTCAGCTCTGCCAGACAGATATACACAAAGCCAAGCATTCCTGTGATACCGCCTGCCGTGAAAGCGATATTGAGCACTGCCTTTGCAGCCATCACTCCACACAGCTTCGCAAGTACAAATGCCACCGCAAAGCCAAGGGCAAACGATACTGCTGTGCCAAGAAGTAATATTATGTATCTGTATTTTGTTATCATTTCTTCGTTAAACATATTTTTCCTCCATCAAATCAACTGTCAGAATTTTTCGTAATTATTTCAGAACCACCCCACGCACATTCGCAAAACCGCACGATACTCGTGCTTTGTCTACACTCCGTTCCGGTCCGCGCTGAACAAACGTCCACCGGACGTTTAGCGCCGCTGCTACGCAGCTAATTTTGCTCATATGTGTGGGGGGGTGGCTCTATTCGAGCCACCTTGAGAACAAAAAAACTGCCGCTTACATGCAAGCATGACGCATCAGTTTTTTTGTTCTCAGTGGTTCTGAATAGTTACTTTTAATAATATATCATCCTCATGAAAATATACTGTCTGCGTTATGTAAAATTTGTTGGAAATTGTTGTAATGCAGTTACTACATATCAGTAACGTAATGCGGTTTTATTAAAAATCAGTTGACTTTGCCGGTGCAAGGTACTATACTCATGTTTGTAAAATTATTGGTATCTCCCTTTTAATTTTACATATTTACATAGTTTAATAACGGATTTTTGAGAGTGAACAGAGTTCATGAAGGGGTACACCACCGCGGGTGTATTGCTTTGTGAACTCTTTTTTAATGTATTGCTTCGGGGTAATCCCCGTTTTTCCACCTCTCAATCCGGAAAGGAGACGCACAATGGTAAAAATCAACGGTAAAGACGCTGCAGATGTATGCGGCATGACTGTTTCACAGTATCTTTCAGCTAACAATTACAACCCTAAGCACATCGTTGTGGAGCTGAATGAAGAGATTCTTCCAAAGACTGAGTATGACAGCACTGCTATCGCCGACGGCGATGTGGTAGAGATTTTAAGCTTTATGGGCGGGGGCTGATTAAAAACAAACACTTTTTACACCATCAATAAAAATATAAGGAGTTCATCATGAATAAAAATATAGATTTAGCAAACGACAAATTAGTTTTAGGAGGTCACGAGTTTACCTCACGTTTCATCCTTGGATCGGGAAAGTTTTCACTTGACCTGGTAAAGGCCTGCATTGAAAAGGCTGATGCACAGATTATCACACTGGCTCTGCGCCGTGCAAACGATGGAGGACTGGCAAACATCCTCGACTATATTCCGGACAATGTCACACTGCTTCCAAACACATCAGGCGCCAGAAATGCCGATGAGGCTGTAAGAATCGCACGTTTGTCCCGCGAGCTGGGCTGTGGAGACTTCGTAAAAATTGAAATCATGCGCGACAGTAAATATCTGCTTCCGGACAACTTTGAAACAATAAAGGCTACAGAGATTCTCGCAAAGGAGGGCTTTGTCGTAATGCCTTACATGTATCCTGACCTCAACGTAGCAAGAGACCTTGCAAACGCCGGCGCTGCCTGCATCATGCCTCTCGGCGCGCCTATCGGCTCAAACAAAGGTATATGCACCAAAGAATTTATCCAGATTCTGATTGACGAAATCGACCTGCCTATCATCGTGGATGCAGGCATAGGCCGTCCTTCACAGGCATGCGAGGCTATGGAAATGGGTGCTGCCGCAGTCATGGCAAACACAGCTGTTGCAACAGCCGGTGATGTTGAGATAATGGCAGAGGCATTTAAAAAGGCTATCGAGGCCGGAAGAATGGCTTATCTGTCAGGACTCGGACGCACTCTGACAAAGGGCGCCAGCGCATCATCCCCTCTTACAGGATATCTGCGTGACTAATCATAAATGAAGGGGCAAACTACCTTTTGACCCTCATATCATTATATATAAAGCACAAATATGATAATCAGATTTTGAAGGGAACACATAATGACTAACGATACAAATATAACAAATGACAAAGATATCAATGCAAATATCGCCCACGATGACCACTTCAACGACAGCATTGTAAACGAAGTAATCCTCGAGGACATGAAGAAAAACAGAATAGACCATATGAAATATCTGCCTGATATGGAGGTGCTTGACTCCGATATCATGGACAAGGTTGTTGCCGAAATGGATGCCTACGACTACGACCAATACACCGCAGCCGATGTACGCGCGGCACTCTCCCACGAATACCGCACATTGGAGGATTTCAAGGCTCTGCTCTCGCCTGCTGCACAGCCATTTATTGAGGAAATCGCACAGGCTGCACAGCTTGAGACCAGAAAGCACTTCGGCAACAGCGTGTGCATGTTTACACCGCTTTACATATCAAACTACTGCGAAAACTACTGTATCTACTGTGGTTTCAACTGTCACAATAAAATCAACCGCGCAAAGCTGAATGCCTCAGAAATCGAAAAGGAAATGGCTGCAATCGCCAAAACCGGTCTTCAGGAAATCCTGATTCTCACCGGTGAGAGCAAGAAAATGTCAGACGTCGAATACATTGGAGAGGCATGCAAAATTGCCCGCAAATATTTCAAGGTTATAGGTCTTGAGGTTTATCCTATGAACTCTGACGAATACGCATACCTGCACGAATGCGGTGCTGACTATGTGACCGTTTTCCAGGAGACCTACAACTCTGACAAATACGAGACTCTTCACCTTGCCGGACACAAGAGAATTTTCCCTTACCGTGTAAATGCACAGGAGCGTGCTCTTAAGGGCGGTATGAGAGGTGTCGGCTTTGCTGCACTTTTAGGTCTCGATGATTTCAGAAAGGATGCACTTGCCACCGGATATCACGCATACCTGCTCCAGAAAAAATATCCAAGAGCCGAGATTGCATTCTCATGCCCTCGTCTGTGCCCTATCATAAACAATGACCGTATCAATCCAAAGGATGTCCACGAGACACAGCTCCTTCAGGTGGTATGCGCTTACAGGCTCTTCATGCCGTTTGCAAGCATCACCATATCTACTAGAGAGGTAGCGCGTGTGCGTGACAATCTGGTAAATATCGCCGCCACCAAGATTTCAGCCGGTGTCAGCACCGGAATCGGAAGCCATGTGGACGATATAGAGGACAAGGGCGATGACCAGTTTGAAATCTCTGATGGCAGAAGCGTAGATGAGGTATTTAATGCACTGCTCGACAATGGTTTGCAGCCGGTGATGAGCGACTATATTTACGTGTAGGTACAAATATGAATAACGAAAAACTCTTATGCGAAAACTCAAAACATGCTTTACAGAGTGATAATATAATCGCTATCACAAACAGACACCTGTGCAGCCGTCCGTTCATGGAACAACTCGAGCGCGTCTGTAAGCTCCATCCCCATGCAATTGTGCTCAGGGAAAAGGATATGCCGGAGGCAGAATATCTGTCTCTGGCACGCGATGTGATTGCTTTGTGTAAAAAATATGATGTGCAGTGCATGCTGCACAGCTTTATAAATGTAGCAATGGAGCTTGAGCATCCGTATATACATCTGCCATTGCCAATCCTTGAAGCTTATGTCAAAAAAAATGTGTCCGGCAATATATCCACAGGTATGTCAAAAGGCACTGACAATTATCAACAATTCTTCAAGGTTATCGGAACCTCTGTCCACTCTGTAGAAGATGCAATAAAAGCCGAACAGCTTGGTGCCACATATATGACAGCAGGACATATTTTTGCAACCGACTGCAAAAAAGGACTGCCTCCGCGCGGACTTGATTTCCTCAAAAATGTCTGTGATGCGGTTGGGATACCGGTTTATGCAATCGGCGGCATTAATATTGCTTCAAGCGATGACAGCACTACTTCCGATGCACCATCCACTTATGATGCTATGCCAGACATTAGTGTTCCGCGACTTTCTGAGGTTATGGAATGTGGCGCCGCCGGAGGATGTATTATGTCGGGAATGATGAGGGTATGATTATATCTAATACCCTTATCGCAAGTTCAGCGCACGACATCCCGGTTATCACAAATAAATCATCTTTTTTCATCTCCTCATCTATAATCCTTGAAATATAAAATGTCCTCCTAGTAGAAGTATAGTTATACAATACTCCCACAGGAGGACATTTTCAATTCATATTTATATTTTACACATCCTAATTTCCGCACTCAATACTGATCTCATTGAATGTGCCAAGAATATCATCAACCTGCATAGCCTTCTTATCGGCGCCAGCCTTGTCGATTATCGCCTTGCCCTGATGCATCATGATAAGGCGGTCTCCGTATTCAACAGCGTAGCGCAGATTGTGTGTGACCATGATTGTTGTAACCTTTTTCTCTGCTACAATCTTGCCTGTGAGCTGCATTACAATCTCAGCAGTCTTTGGATCGAGGGCTGCTGTGTGCTCATCAAGGATGAGAAACTCGATTGGATTCATCGTAGCCATGAGAAGCGCAAGTGTCTGCCTCTGACCGCCAGAAAGTGCCCCAACCTTTGTGTGAAGCTTATCCTCAAGTCCTAGGTTTAACTCGGCAAGCATCTCCTTGTAATGCTCTATTCTGCTGTGGTTTGTACCACGGCCCAGACCGTATGTCTTTCCTTTGTTGTCAGCTATGGACAGATTTTCAAGGATTGTCATGGAAGGACAGGTTCCCTTTGACGGGTCCTGAAATACACGGCCAATGCGGCGGTGTCTGATAAAATCCTTCTGCTTTGTGATGTCCGTGCCGTTTACCACTATGCTGCCACCGTCAATAGGGATAGAACCGCAGATGATATTGAGCATAGATGTCTTTCCGGAGCCATTACTTCCTACAACGGAAACAAACTGTCCATCATCTATTTTCAGATTAAAATCATCAAAGAGGCATATCTCGTTGACTGTTCCCGGATTATATAATTTGTGGATATGGTTGAGCTCTAACATTATGCCACCTTCTTTCTTTTGTTTCTATCCATTCCAAGCACCAGAATGATGAGGAACAATACCGCTGTAATGAGCTTCAGATCGCTCGACGGCATACCAAGCTTTATAGCGATTGCCACACATGCCTTGTATATGATCGCTCCGATAACAACACTCGAGGTCACACGCAAAAAGGTTGCCTTTTTAAGCAGGCTGATTCCGATAATAACGCTCGCCAGTCCGATAACCATTGTTCCGGTTCCCATTGATATGTCGAAATATCTCTGCTGCTGTGCAAAAATACATCCGCTTAAGCTGCAAAGGCCGTTGGCGATTGCAAGGCCGATGATTTTTGTGATGCCCTTGTCCACACCCATAGATGTAACGATAGTCTCATTGTCACCTACGGCGCGAAGCAGATATCCCGACTTTGTGCTCATGTACCAGTCGAGCAGGAATTTCATCACAAGTGTGATAACAAGGATGATAATCACATTTGAAAACTGTGCTAAGCCGCCCTTAAATACATTTCTGACAAAATCATTGTCGAAAAGTGTGGTCATATTGTATATTGGCAGATTTGCTCTTCCTGCAATACGAAGATTCACCGTGTAAAGCGCTGTCATCATGATAATTCCCGATAAAAGGTCACGCACCTTAAGCTTCACATGGATGATTCCGGTCAGCATTCCGGCAAACGCACCTGCCGCAAATGTCACAAGCAGTGTGAGTATCGGATTAACGCCCTTTGTGATGAGCACCGCAGAAAGTGCCGCTCCAAGCGGAAAGCTTCCATCTACGGTCAGATCCGGAAAATCCAGTATGGTGTATGTGATATATATTCCAAGAGCCATGATCGCATAAATCATGCCCTGCTCTAAAACGCTTAAAACTAATGTCACGGTGTATCCTCCCCTGATTAGCAGACAACTGTATTTCGATTATCTGTTTTGTTTTTATTGTACAAGTTATATATTACTTTGTGCTTGTAAATATATCAAATATTTTTTACTAATTATTACTAATTATTACTATTCACCCTTAAAGGTGTGATCTGCAACTACTGAACAACGATCTCATCAAATGTCTCGGCTGCATCCTTGATATAATCTGCATCAAGTGTCATGCCAATCTTGTCTGCTGCTGCAGTGTTTACATAAAGCTCAGCCTTTGAAGCTGTGATAAACGGAGTGTCAGAGGCTTTCTCCTCACCCTTTAAAATCTTTGCTGCCATCTTTCCTGTCTCGATTCCAAGCTGGTAGTAATCAATTCCCATTGAAGCGACACAGCCTGATTTAACCTGCTCAATTTCACTTCCGAATACCGGAATCTTTGCTCCATTTGCCTTGTCGAGAACAGTCTGGAGTGCATTTACTACTGTGTTGTCTGTGAGGTTGCACAGGCAGTCAACCTTGGAAACAAGGTCTGATGCTGCAATCTCAATATCTGCTGATGTGTTTATTCCGGTGTCAACAATTTCAAAATCGTATTTACCTGCAAGCTCCTTGTACTCCTCAATGGTGCTGCATGAGTTTGCCTCACTTGTGGTGTAGAGAATACCGATTTTCTTTGCATCCGGCATCATCTCTCTGATCATCTTAAGCTGCTCCTCAACAGGAAGCACGTCTGATGAGCCTGTGATATTTCCTACACTTGAGCCGTCCTCCTTTGCAAGACCTGCTGCAACAGGATCTGAAACTGCTGTGTATACTGTTGGAATGTCTGCATTCATAGCTGAATTGTACGCACTGGCTGCACATGGTGTAGCGATGGCACAAATCATATCAACCTTCTCAGATACGAAGCTGTCTGCAATAGTGCTTGCTGTACCTGTATCTGTCTGTGCATTCTGGTAATCAACCTTAAGGTTTTTACCTTCCTCGATGCCCTCTTCCTTGAGACCCTCTAAGAAGCCCTCCCTGCAGTTGTCAAGAGAGCCGTGCTCTGCAAACTGCGAAATACCTACTGTGTAGCTGTCACCCTTTGCGCCACTCTGTGTAGAGCCCTTTGAACCCTCTGCTCCACAGCCTGCCATAAGGCCCATGGTGCAAACTGCTGCTAAAATTACTGATAATACTTTCTTTTTCATATTGAATTCCTCACTTTCTTTGTGAAGTGTTTGTTTCCCGATGTTCGCGATTTTCTCATAAACCTGCCTCTATAAGCCAAATGTCATAGCCCCAAATCAAATTGCGCTAACGACATTTCATCATATGGGTGTTTATGCAAAAAACCGCCTCAAGCTAATGCTTGAGACGGTAATAAATTCTTATTATCGCGGTACCACTCAATTTGACGAATTGTCCACTCTGTCATGTACTAATATACATGCCGAAATGATAACGGGTTCGGTTCCCGGTGACGCCTACTGATTTAATCGTTAAGAAACTATGTTCTGTACAATCAAACGCTTCGGATCACCCTCGAAAGGCCATTCAACAAATCCATCCATGCTGCAATCCCACCATCTGCAGCTCTCTGAGATATCCGGAAAGGTCTACTCTTCTTTCTCATCGGTTTTGAAACACTGTTAAATTAATCTTTTTATATACTTTATGCTCTTTTTGTCACTTTGTCAAGGTAAAGTTTGAAAATTTCTGTATTTAAGAGGTGATACCCCATACATTTTCTTGAAGCTGCGTATAAAATAGCTCACATTCTGATATCCACTGCACATCGCAACCTCTGTAACGGAAGCTGCTGATTCCTCCAATAGCTGTCTGGCATGCTCCAGCCTGAGATGATTGACATACTGTGACAGAGTAATATGAAAATGCTCTTTAAAGTAGCGTGATATGTATTTTTCTGACAAATGGAACTGTGCACCAAATTCCTTCAGTGAAATTTCTCTCGTATAGTTTTGCCGGATATACGTTATCATTTCTTTTTCTATTGTGTTGGTGCCATTTGTACCATTTTCCAGAATCAGACCTTTTCTCCACATTTTCTGGATGAATTTAATGATAGTTATTTTGGTTTCAAATTGCGCCTCTATATTTGCTGCATCTGTGTTTTCTGCGTTTTTTCCTGATATCTGTGCATTTATCTCTATCAGCCGCTCGCATATATCTGCTGCTGTATCATTTATCTGGGGACTAATCATAAGTCTGCCTCGTTTGAGAGGGGCTAGGATTGTTTTTTCCATGAGATCGTCCGTCTGAAATGATATATATTCAAGAGGAAACAGAAACGTGTAATAATCTGCATCTCCTGTCGGCGAGCCCATGAAATGCAGACTGCCTGGAGATACCACAAATGCATCCTTGGGGCTTCCTATATAGTTTTCACCTGATATGGTCACATGCAGCTTGCCCTGCTTTACATATATAATTTCCAGCTCATCGTGCCAGTGTACCGGAATCTGGAATGCACGCTTTACATCACTGATATGGTATTGACTGAACGGATTTTCCGGTGTGCCGTGTGGCCGGTTTTCTTTTAATTCAAAATACATTTTTCTACCTGCTATTTACTTACATAATATTTATTTCATTTTACAATAAAACTTCTGATTTTTGTAATATAAATTGCAAATTGTAATCTGAATAATTCAATATTTCATCAATTTTGCAAGTTTTTATTTTCTGTTGACAACAACGCTGCTATGGTTTTATATTATTCTAAGTTTGCAGATTACAGAGCTACCGGCTCTTTTTAGGAGGTACATATATGCAAAGAAACTCTAGCTCCAACAAAGGCTTTTCACTTGTAGAACTTATAATTGTAATTTCAATAATGGCGGTTCTTATCGGAATTCTCGCGCCTCAATTTATTTCATATATACATAAATCAAAGGTTGCATCTGATTGGGCCAATCTTAAGGCTTATTACAGCGAGATAGAGACCGACTATGTTGATAACGATGGTACATATAATCCTGATGTTCCAACCACCAACTGGAGCAGTCCTGATGAGTTCAAGATAAGAGAGATTAAATTCCTAGACGGACGTACCGTTAAACTCAAGGCCGGATTCTATGCAGTCACAAAATCCTATACCAGCAATGGTGGATACCAGATAGCATATTACTGTGATAAATGCCTAAGCGATTGGGATAAGCATAGCAAGACCTGTGAGCTTGTCCTTGGTTTATAGCATTTTGTTTTCTGAGACTCGATTATAGGCTACTCAATTATAGATAAAGTAGAAATAGTACAATTTTTTCTTGAAATAATACAAGAATTATTTGTGATAATGTAATATATTGATACATGCAGGCTTCTCTTCTTTATATCTTCCTCTCCCAAATGAAGCTTATAACGAGAAGTTTGCATTCATTCTGTTAATATCACAAAGTATACATACATTATAAATGAGGTAATCTATATGCAGGTTCAAAGAAAAACACTTACACAGCTTTCCGTTCCAATATGCTTCGAAACACTTTTTTACATGCTGGCAGGCATGGTCGACACTCTTATGCTGTCATCCGTGAGCGACCAGGCGGTTGGTGCTGTCGGCACGGCAAATACATATATCTCCGTTTTCATCATCATGTTTGGTGTCATCTCAAGCGGTATGGTTGCTGTCATGACGCAGAATATCGGTGCCGGAAAACCGGGTATAGCATATCAGGCAAGGCAGCTTGGGCTTATATTTAATGCTGTGATAGGTGTGCTCATGTCTGTATTTCTGGCTGTTTTTTCCGGAAATATTCTTAAAATGGTCAGCATTGCACCGGCGCTTTTTGATTCGGCAAATACTTATCTTCGCATTGTTGGAGGTGCCTGCTTTTTAAATGCTCTCATACCGATTTTTTCAAGCTACCTGAGAGTTTTCGGCTACACAAAGCAATCCCTTTGGGCATCAATTATTGGAAATGTCATTAACTTTATACTTAATGCTGTTTTTCTCTTTGTAATGAACTGGGGCGTCATGGGTGTTGCCACTGCAACGGTTATCTCACGTATTATCAATCTGATTATTGTTGCCACAATGGGTGCTGTGCTCATCAAGGCAAAGGACAGTCCCGAGCGCATAGCTCCCGGAAAAATTCTCGGACAGATTATAAAGATTGGCTTCCCGTCTGCCTGTGAAACCGCGCTTTACAATATCGCAATGACTCTTGTAGTGCGATTCATGAACCAGATGGATGCTGACGGAATGAACGTCACTGCGCGCTCTTATGCCACACAGATTGCTAACTTTTCGTACTGTATCGGTGCTGCCTTAGCTCAGGCAAATGCCATCCTGACCGGCTGGCATATCGGAGCAAAGGAGTATGACGAATGTGATAGGGGCACTCGCAAGGCCGCTATCTACGGTGTGATTACGGCATCCTGCCTTTCTATCACATTTGCGCTTTTAGGTAACTACATTGTACGAATCTTCACGAATGACGTACAGATGATAAGTCTTGTCACAAAGCTTCTCTCCATCGATATTGTGCTGGAGCTTGGAAGAGTCACCAATCTGGTCTATGGCCAGGCACTGAAGACAAGCGGTGACGCCGTATTCCCGGTTGTCATGGGTGCTGTTTTCATGTACCTTGCAGCGGTCGGCGGAACATACTTCTTCGGACTGCATCTGGGGCTTCTCGCAGTCGGTGCCTACATAGGACTCGCAAGTGACGAGTGCATCAGGGCCGTCGGTATGGTGCTGCGCTGGAAGAGCGGAAAATGGAAGAATAAGGGACTGGTTGATTAGAGATAACAATAGGTGAGTGCTAATATTTTTGTTATTTTGGTTATACACTTCCATTGTTCATTCCTTTGTTTAGTTGCTGATCTGCTTTGCAGACAACAACTAAACTCTATATTTTTAAGCCTCATCTTTTCGCAACAATTCAATAATCGTTTCACTTTTTGATTTAGAAAAAACGAATAGTGATGTTACTACGCAAACTATGATAATCGCAATAAATAAAAGCAACGTCTTGATTACCGGAAATACAAATGGAATCCCATAGATATTAAAGTTTGTAAATACATAATAACATGCAGGTAAACCAATAATCAGTGCAATGACAATCGACAAAATAGAATAACCTAAACTTTCAAATACTATCATTTTTTTAATCTGTTTTCTTGTCATACCGACACTTTCTAAGATAGCAAATTCTTTAGAACGATTTTGTATGCTTTCCGACATCATGTTTAAATAATTTGAAACAGCAAGTAACATAATAATGATTCCTAAACTTCCACCTAATACAGTAATTTGATTTTCTGAATTTTTCATTTCTAAATAACTATCTAATTTTGATTCAGCAGAAATAAGTTTATTGTTCGCTACAATACTTTTAATAGATGATTCTACATTTTTAGAAAAAGGTTCATCATAATCAATTTTTATCATTTCTATTAACGGTTGTCCCATGATTTCATCGAAAAAATCATCACTAACAATCAAATCGGGCGTATAGCCAGCAGAATAATACGCTGGGTAATCATCTATAATTGCCCCTGTTTCGATAATTTCTTTTTTATCCGGATTCAGAGCAGTTGGAATTGAAAATTCAACCTTTTTTCCTGTAATTCCATTATCACCTTGTGTAAAAGTTTTAGAAACAAAAGCAATCTCGCCTTTTTTAAATTTCTCTTTATCAAGTGGATTTTGCAAAGAATTATTTATTTTTTCAAATTCCACTTCATCAATCCCCACAACTCTGCAAGTAAAAGAAGAGCAATCTGGCTGTTTTTTATATAGCTCCATATCTTTTTCATAGTTGCCAGGAGAATATCTGGAAACATACAATTCTTTGTAATATTCTCCATAGACCTTCCCTTGTTAAGATTCTATTCGGATTTGAAATCAGTAAATACAAAATTCGCTGTTCTGTTTTACTCAATTCTATCTGTACCCCATTTTTATAAAATTCCATTGTTTCAAAACGAAAAAGAAACACAGAATTTTTATATTCTTGTTCACTTGTCGCTGTATTTCTCCTAAGTAACATTCTAATTCTGGCTCGAAGAACCATTAAACTAAACGGCTTAGTAATATAATCATCAGCACCGCTTTCTAACCCTTTAACTATATCCATTTCCATACCTTTTGCAGTTAGTAAAGCAATCGGAATTTGTATTTTCCGTTTTAATTCTCGACAAAATTCCAGTCCATTACCGTCTGGAAGATTGATGTCAAATATAAGCAAATCAAAAGAATAATGCTCAAGGGCTTTTCTTGCTTCTGCTATTGTTTCACATATTACAAAATTCAGTTCATCACTTTGTAAAGATAATTCTATTCCCTCTGCTAAATCTGTATCGTCTTCTAAGACCATAACCAATTTATTATTTTAATCGTCATGTATAATATCACTCCTTAAAGCGTAAATGTTTTTGAAGATTATCTTTTCTCATTTACAAAATTTCTTAGTCTTTATGATATATCTGCTAAAAAGGAGTGTCAATAAATATTCATTATACAATATATGATAAAAAAGGTTTTGACATTGCTCCTCCTTTGTATCTCAGCACTCTATATATGAAAAAAGGAGGGGTCTCAGCACCCTCCTCCGATCGCAGTCTTCCTTTTCCCTCGTTTCCAGATATGGATCCTCTGTCACTCATTTGCTGTGTCCTCTCTTAGTGTTGTACAGGTGTAAGCTTACCTTTCTCCATTTCAAAAACTTCATCACATAACACTTCTATATCTTCTTTATTATGGCTTGCAATTATAATCATTGTTCCTTCTTCTCGTAAGTTAATAAAGAGTTTTCTCATTTCCATAACTCCATCGTTATCCAAACCGTTCATTGGTTCATCCAAAATTAAAATTTCTGGTTTTTCCATAATTGCCTGTGCTATTCCCAGTCTTTGTTTCATTCCCATAGAATATTTACCAACATGTAATTTACTGTATGGATCAAGTCTTACGCTCTTTAACGTTTGTATAATTTCTTCTTTCCCTATTTTATTTTTAATCATAGATAAAAACTGTAAATTCTTATATGCACTATAGTTTTCCAAAAATCCCGGTTCTTCTATAATTCCTGCTAAATTTTCCGGCAAATCAATATCTGTACCTAATTTTTTATTATCTATTATTATTTCACCTGAAGTAGGTACAACCAATCCACATATACATTTCATTAACATAGATTTTCCTGAACCATTTCTACCAATGATTCCGTAAATATGTCCTCTATCGAAATTCACATTTATCTTATCTAATACCTTCGTCTCTCCAAAACATTTTGTCAGATTCTTTATCTGTATCAGCTTCTCCATGTTTATACCTCCCGTATCATTACTCCGACATCCTTTTTTTCGATTACTTTTATAATCCATACACTTAAAATAATAATCGCTGTCATATAAACAACCATCACATAAGTAAATGTAGGATATTGTGTCAATTTTCCCACATCTAATTTATTTAATGTTGTCCACGAGACTGGCGAAAACCACTGTGCCATTTCATTTCCTGAAACTGCCGCACTCAAGATAACCAAAAATCCTGAAGCTACTATTCCAACAACTTTTGACTTTGAAATAACATTGCACCCATATATAATTAAGCCTAAAATTCCTCCGCACAAAACAGATAATAACCAAGTGAAGAACATCGCTTGAGTAGGTGTAAAATATGTTAAAATATAAGTACTTATTGTTACTGCAGTCCCTTTTACCAACGGAACATTTGAAAAAGCCAATGTACCTAATACCTTTCCCCAGTCATTCATGTACTCTATGTTTCTTATATTTAGCACAATCGTCATAGCTGCTATTAAAGAAAAATACATTGCTGATGTCATAAAAATATAAATAATTTGACCAATGCTCCATAATTTTCTCTTACATCTCATTAATATATATATCTGATTCTTATCTATAAAAGGAGCGTCACAATATATAAATATCAACGGCAACATAAAAAGGATTCGTATATAGCGATCTGTATACAAAAATGGATATAGCCAAGGTGAGCTTTTCATCCCCATAGCCAATGCATTTGTTGAAATCTCCTTTGTATAACATTGAACAAATATCATAGTTAATATCACTAATATCCAAATCCGATAATTTGTTCTCCATTTTCTAATATTTTGTATTGCAACAATCAAAGAAATTTTAACTGATTTCATTCCCTAACCTCCTTTTTACCCGTTTTGCGAAAATCAAACCCTGGCCTAATATAAGTACTGTAAATATGAATATCGTATACAAATAGCTATACGTTGCATTTTTCCCCAATACATTACTTGCTTTCGCCAACAGATACATATTAAAATATGGCGGTAAAAGACCCGTTATCTCTTCTAATAAATAACTAAAAATGAGCGGTGAACATATTGCAACAAAACTATTAGGAATATATGATGAAATCATTAATCCACTCATTACCCAAACTGCCATTGATGCTGCATAAATACTGACGATACAACATACATATAAAAATGGCTTTTGATATAGAAAAATGCCATATGGCATATTCTCATCTAAACCCATTCCGTTTATTCCGCTATAATCGAATCCCATACCAATTAATAGACCTATGAAAATCAAAATTCCCAAGAAAACTACCAGAAAAGAAATTGATACGCACACCACGATTTTGGATATAATATAATTTCTTCTTCCCGTTCGAATGACTATATTTTTTATATATTGATGTTTCCAATCGTCATAAAAACCTGTCACACAAGGCAGCGCCGAAAAAATAATTATCAATTTTTTGAAAACGCTCAACCCAATTAAAATATCCAATATGTAATATATATCTACACTGCCATGTATATATTTTTCTGTACTTATATAACACAAAAGCACAACTCCTAATATTGATAAATACATTTTAGGTGAACTGAATATTCTTTTGTAATCTGCTTTCAATTGTTGTAGAATCAATATGTACCTCCTATCTGAATTTCCATTCCGGTTTGAGCGTCAAAAATTATTGGAAAAATACTGCTGTCTCCTATCAGACCATTGTCTTCCTTATCTGTCGAATGTTCAATATTTTGCCTTGCCATACATACAAACATAGGTTTTAACTCATACTCCCCTTTTTCAACATTTTTTAATACCGGAACATACTCTAAATTAATTTTTTCGATTTCAACTTTATCAGTAATCATAATATTTCTGAACTTTTGTTGGATATTTTCCAAAACTGTTTGTGTGGTCAATATTTCATCTGAAAGTTCATTTTCTGTTTCGAGTTCATATATATTAAGTGCATGAAAAGCTATGAGTCCTTGTTTTCCCACAATTCCCACAATCCTTTCTCCTGCAGCCGGTCCACTTCTATATCCAACTTCCGTTATCGGCAGCGTATCTATTGTGCCTTTAAAGACTATGGCATACGCCGCATCTTCCTTTGTCCACTGATGAGGTGCATTTCCATTTGGATCAGTTTGTGAATAATCAGTATTTTCTTCCAACTTCTCATATGTCAGAGAATACACTCTGGGTTTAGAAACTTCTACACCAATTTCATCCAGAATACTTTTCACCTGTTCAATAGCCGCTTCTTTATCAATACCTGAAATCTCTGTTTCAGGAAATTTTTCTGTAGTTTCATCTGTAAGATATGGCATGGTTCCATATAAATATCCTAAATATGAGTACTCTAATTCTGTTTTCGTATTATATTGTAAATTGCCGTTCTGTATAACAATCGAACTTCCGTCATCCCAATATATATAATTATCATTCAAATTATCATTATGCATATTAGGCATGGTTTTATTTTCAGAAATATTTCTTCCATTTCCAAAAACATTACTCACTTTGTCTACATCCCAGCTTTTTAAAATCACATTATTATCATGCCAATCCGCATCAGATTTTATGTCTGTTTGGGCATTCACAAATAATCCCTCATCCAATTTGCCTTCAATATGCGAAGCATTTTCATCAATATTAATCTGGTTACTATCTGTTTCTTTTTTTTCTTCCAATGATACTTTTCCGTCCGGATAACATCCGGTCACCCCCAAACATACCATCAATGCTATACTACTTAACATCCCAATTTTTCTTATTTTCTTTTTCACTAATCATCTTCTCCTTTCAATTAAAGGGGAAAACCAATTTAAAAATTTAGTTTTCCCCCTGTTTATGCAATTATGCTACTTAATTATTGTACGATTGCTTGTTAAATGATATTTTGCTGCACATGTAATCCATTATTATGAGAACCAGTATCCATCTGCCCAAACGATATATTTGTCCGTATCTGCCTGTAAATACATTGTCTGCCCTGCAGTAACTGATTTATAATACTGTGGATGAACTGTGCCAGTTCTTGAACTCATTTTTGTATGATAAGCATACTGATACCGAGCTGTATCTTTCGGATAGTTAAATACGGCATAATAAAACGCATCTGTGCTCATGATGTTACTGTCCTGAGTTACAACGTAAGCTTGTCTTTCCGCATCATTTTTAGGATTACCAGCTGAAAAAGCTTCTCCGTCATTAACTGAAGTTTTTACGTTAAATGAAAAGAAATTTTTCTTTGCCATTGCCGGTACTGAGAATAACATGGTTGCTGCCATTGCTGCTGCTGTTACCTGAACTAATTTCTTTTTTAACATGATTATTACCTCTTTTCCTT
>ERZ1035048.17-NODE-17-length-66889-cov-8.412993_pt1 | contig 66889 bp, 78 predicted proteins | sample MGYA00520587_ERZ1035048 | MGnify/ENA primary metagenome ERZ1035048 (study PRJEB33766, sample SAMN09781693) | gut metagenome | biome: gut microbiome | host: Homo sapiens | place: Madagascar | study: EMG produced TPA metagenomics assembly of the PRJNA485056 data set... | reverse complement strand
CTATACACACATTATACATCTGTTTACATAAGCTTTGGTGCTAATTTGGTGCTAAATAATTTGGTGCTTTCGTTTTTTCTTCTTATCTTTGCACCGTCAACAATAAACATTGAGCTTATGAAAAAGGAAATCGTGCAAATCAGGGAAAGAAAGATGCCTAGCGGTAAGACAAGCCTATATCTTGCCTACACCATCAACGGCAAGAGGCAATACGAGTACCCGAAGCTTTATCTCTTGCCTGAAAATGGCAGGGGTAAGACTGCAGCCATAGCCGCCAATAAGGAAACGAGAAGAATCATTGAAGCTATGCAAGCCAAGAAGATTGTGGAACTGACCCAGAACAGAAGCGGCATCATCGTGAAGAAGGAGCCAAGCAAGATGCTCTTCTCTCAATGGATCAAGACTTTTCGCGACTACAAAGCCAAGACCACTAGAGGTGACGAGTACATCAAGACCATCAGCAATGTGGAGAGACACATCTATGAGTATGCCGGAGAGAAAGTAACGATGGCAGCTATAGACAAGAAGTTTTGTGAAGGATTCATCTCCTATCTCAGAACCGCCAAGGGTAAATTCACTGAGCAGCCATTAAGCGGTATGACCCAGAAGGTGTACTTCGCCATGTTCAACACTATGCTAAAGAAGGCGGTACGAGACGAGATTATCCCAAGAAATCCAATCGACCTCATTGATGCTGGAACCAAGATCAAGGCTCCCGAAAGCGAAAGGGTATATCTTGATATATCTGAGTTGAAGAAGATGGCTGCATCTGAGCCGAAGGACAAATCAACCAAGCAAGCCTTCATGTTCTCCTGCTTTACTGGTCTCCGTATCTCGGACATCCGCCAGCTTAAATGGGAGGATATTGAAGAGTACACCGATGAGGATGGCAACTCCAGATACAGAATGATCAAGAGAATGCAGAAGACTCAGCGAATCATCACCTATTCACTATCAAAGGAAGCGATTAGTTGGTTGCCGGAGCGAACAGGGGAACTGGTATTCGACAAGCTTGTGTGTGCTCCAAACCTGAATGCGCAAATCAAGAAGTGGGCTGAATCGTGTGCAATCACCAAGAACGTCTCCTTCCATACCGCCCGACATACCTTCGCCACGATGATGCTCACTCTTGGGGCAGACATATACACCACCAGCAAGCTGCTTGGGCACTCTCGCATATCCACAACAGAGATATATGCCAAGATTATAGACAAGAAGAAGGATGAAGCCGTAGGACTCATTGATAAGTTCTTCGATAAGGACTAGACCCGCTCCGCACCTCCTTCATACCCTCTCCGTACCAAGTCTTAGTCTCCACAAGGTTTGCAACGTTTGCATGCAAACTTTGCGGAGATTATTATATATAAAAGCCATGCAAAACACCTTCCATATAAGCCTTACCATACTTTACATAACTAGAATCTGAGCATTTTACTGCTATTATGTACAAACCTATTTTGTTTATCATATAATAAGAAAGACAATGCGTTTTAGTTGAAGAACCTTGCTCTCTCTTTCTACTTATATAATACGAGCATATTGCATATTCACCATTGAAAAATGTAGCAAACGTTTCTCTGTCTGAGATCAGTTCACCTTTGGCATATCTTTTTTTATCCTGCTCCTTCAATATATTCTCATACTCATCAAACACATCCCAAATTGAATTGTATTTAGGCTCTTTATTGAATCTGTTGAAGTTTACAAATGCAACCATACCTGTTTGCGGCTGATATACCCTAAATATAGTATGAGCCTCTAATGGTGATTTACGCTCCCATGTATGATAAACATCCCAAGGCAACTTCCACCCACAACAACTCTCATCATCACTCATACTATAAGTACTACTGTTCCACTCCAAAGAGTAAACTGGTAGAATAGAAACAACAAACAGAAAAAACGAAATCAACCTTTTCATATCTCACACTTTTAATTAATAACATATTTTGCAAGGAGTTCTGCCCATATCCTCTGCTTCCTCCTCGCTAACCTCTTCTATCTCTCCTGAACAGCGAGAGAGACCTTTGCAGTCTCGGTCACAATGATACTTGGTAGAAGTTTCTCCAGTACATATATATACAGACCCAAATGAAGTATCACTTCTAGTATTCTTGGAAGACTCACTATCCATCCACTTTAATGTAGCGGCTGTCATAAAGATTAGATAAACCGTCATAAATACTAAAATAACACCACAACCATATTTAATACAACCATCTTCATGTTGATCGCTAAATATATACTTATAGGAAATCTTAAATGCTATATATGCTATAAAAAGACAGCCTAAAACAGATGTAGCATATAGCCAATTATACATACCTGCCACATTTTAATTATCCCACATTTACTTTTCTGATACTGCCAAGGCTAGACACCAGCATATCATAACATTCCTTGATAGCTTCATACTTTGCCTTCCAGATGGATTCATCCTGCTCAGGATGGGCACGATAGGTTGGAGCTGGCTCAGCTACCATATTTGTGCTGATTGCTTCCTCTACTCCTCCGGCAGACTCTTCCTTGCGATACATAGAACCTACACCACGCATAATCCATTCAGATGATACCTCAGGGAATGTTTCAAGAACCTTAGCTACGACATTAGCAGACAAAGTTCGTTCACCCTTCAACTGAGTGTTAAGGGTAGTTTGTGACATATTAACCATTTTTGAAAAAGCATTAACCGAAAGTTGCTTATCTTCCAAAATAGACATAATGCGCTGATAAATAGTTACTTCCATAATTTCACATTTTTAAACCATAATTAATTAATCATAAACGGCTAATCTTTTCTTGCTAAACATTTGGCGATATAACAATAAATGACTACCTTTGCACTCGGTTAGAACAATCAAATAATGTTCTTTTAACCGCATTAGAATATTAATGCCGCAAAGGTAAAATAAAAAAATGAAATATGCAAGCAAAAAAGAAAAAAATTATTCAGGTATCACCTGAAAATAGAAAAAAGCTGATTGCTCTCCATAGATGTACGCAGGCAACGGTCTATAATGCTCTTGCATACAAGACCGACTCGGAGCTAGCAGTTGCAATCAGAAAGGACGCTCTAGAGCGTTTTGGTGGAATCAAGAACGACAGAGTAATTTTCTGTTAAAAAAGGAGGTGAATATGAAAGATCTAGTTTACAGAGGTGAAAGCAACCAACCTCTAACAAATAGCAAATTGGTTGCTGAGGTCTTTGAAAAAGAGCATAAGAACGTTATACAATCTATCAGAAAGTTGGTAGAAGGGACGGCTCAAAATTCAGCCGTCCGCCAAATGTTCTCAGAATCAACCTATCTGAATGAGCAGAATAAAGAGCAGCCTATGTTCGTTATGAACCAAGATGGTTTCACCCTGCTTGCGATGGGATTCAACGGCAAGAAGGCGATGGAGTTCAAGCTGAAATACATCGAAGCCTTCAACGCTATGAAGAAACAGATTGAGCAATCCAAGCCATCCGTTCCTCAGAACTATCTCGAAGCTTTGAAGTCTCTGGTCAAGGCAGAGGAAGAGAAGCAGCAGCTCGCTCTAGAGAACAAGCAGAAGGATGAGACGATCATCACTATCAGCAAGGCGAACGTGGAGCTGGGCAACAAGATTACTGAAATGCTGCCAAAGGTGAGCTACTACGACAGAATCCTACAGAGCAACGCTACTATGACCATCACCCAGATAGCGCAAGACTACGGTATGAGTGCTATCGCTATGAACAAGGAGTTGGAATCTATGAGAATCCAGCATAAGGAGAGAGGGCAGTGGATATTGTACGCTCAGTTCCTGAAAGGTGGCTATGTTCATAGCAGAGCGGTGGACATCATCCGCAAGGATGGTAGGCACGATGTGAAGTACAACACGGAGTGGACAACGAAGGGAAGAATTTTCCTTTATAAAGCACTCAAAGGAAATGGCATTCTCCCCTTGATAGAGCAGGAGAACACTCCCAGAGATAAGGGCACTGGTGGAAGAGAGCCTTCCAAGACATCTGGTGCCAGTCAACAAACCATTAACTTCGAGTGATATGAAAGATGAAACGATAAAAAGTGATATTGAAGAGACGAATAAGAGTAGTCTTGGAGAGACACTAGCCCGAATAGAGAAGTATATTCTCATCGGAACCAAGAATGTGCTCAACATTGATGAAGCATCCATAGTACTGGGAGTTACCATCAGAACACTCAGAAAGATGGTGGCAGAGCATACCATCCCTATCTACAAGCCCAACCAGCGAGCCTTGTATTTCAAGAAGAGTGACCTAGAGGATTGGATGCTGCAGAACAGAGTGAAGCCCCAGTCGGAGATAGATTCAGAGGTGGAAGCCTATTGTATAACCCATTAAAACAGAAAAGATATGTTCGCAAATGTTATGTTGGTGGCAAGTATCGCCACATTCGCTATAGTAGTTAAGGAAATCCACTCTTACTTCAAGGAAGTAAACAAGTAGATATATATGGAGCTGAATCCGGCATAAAAAATTGTTTGATATTAATTAGTTTAAAATTTTCGTTTTATTTATCTCAAAATAAGGACAAAAGTCTTTTTCGCAAGGATTTTTTGGAATTTGCTATTCCCAGCTCCACAACTGTTGTGTAGGTTCAAGATTGTTTTTAGTTAGTATTTGTTTGAATCGGCATAGGTAGCTCAGATGGTAGAGCAGAAGGCTTCATCACCTTCGAGGTCGTAGGTTCGAGTCCTACCCTATGCCCAATATCGCCCGATTCCGAGGAGTCATATCGGATAGGATAAACCTTCCTAGAGAGGTACACGTACCCAAAAGGAGCATCATTAACCACAGATGATGCTTAGACGTGGAAGTGGCAAGCTAATACATACACCTACTGGGTGGAATTTGGAACGCTTGGAGTTCACTTGTGAAGATGCAGACCTGATGCCGTGACCCTTATATATAATAAGGTAGCATCAATAGGTAGAAGCGCACAACTACAAATGGTTCTAATGCAGCCAGCACGACTTTGTCATAGATAAAATATTAAAATTACACTATTTACACAGATTTATGCGATTACTAGTGCTGGGAGTCCTAAGCCTCCACAAATGCAGAAGGGAACTTGGAGCGATTATCACCATCCGCCAATTATATTCTGATGTCGCTCCTCGGAGGGGTGCTTTTTTACTTCCACCCCTCCTTTTTGATAGACACGTTTTTTCAAACCATATAAAAATTATGTATCATTTACGACTATAGCAGTAGCGACTGCATATAAATAACTCGTTAAATACGTTGTATATTTCAACCTATCCCCTCTGTTCGTGAGAATCGAGGAGATTTTTATTGTAGAACATTTTAAAGAAACAAGATATGTTATTCAAACCGAAAAGCTGCCACGACTGCTTGTTTGAGCAGATATGTGACAACCCGAATAAGAAATCGGATGGCACTTACAGATGTAAGGGCTATGAATGGAAGTATCAATAACTATTAATATAATAAGGACATGAAAGAGCTTATTACGATTCAATCGGAACTGAAAGCACCGAAGACTCAGGTAAACCGCTTCGGTGGCTACAAGTACCGCAAGGCAGAAGACATCCTAGAAGCTGTCAAGCCTTTACTCGCCAAGCAGAAATGTACGCTTATCATATCAGATGATATTGTTATGATAGGCAACCGCATCTATGTGAAGGCTACCGCCACCATCAAGAACGAGAAGGGCGAGTTCGAGGAGACCACTGGATGGGCTAGAGAAGAAGAAACCAAGAAAGGTATGGACGGAAGTCAGATTACTGGTGCATCCTCATCCTATGCCCGAAAATATGCGCTCAATGGTCTGTTTGCCATTGATGATAACGCTGATTCTGATACTACCAATACTGGTCAGCAGGATAACACTCATCATCTGGCAGCACAGCAGACTGCACAGACTCTGCAGCAATCTCAGGCAACCGCCCAGTCAGCGCAACCTCAGTATCATCCCGACAACCTAGCCGAAGCCTTGGATATGGTGAAGCGATGTGTGAACAGAGACAACATCAAATGGGTGATGGGCACTTATATGCCGCTCAACAGCAACCCTCAGTTTATGCAAGCCTTATCCGCTAAGAGAAAGGAGTTAGGACTATGACACAGAACATCAAGCTGAATAAGCCAAAGGTCACCTTCATAGAGGAGACCCATCAATACTTCATTGGCAAGAAACAACTGAAAGGTATCACAGGAACGCTGGTAAGAAAGGCATTCCCCGACACCTACAAGGATATTCCTGAGTCTGTACTGATGAAGGCTGCAGAACGAGGAGGTATGATTCACAACTCCTTCGAGCTGTTCTGTACAGTCTTCGATTCCGACATCAATATGTACCCGAACCCGACAGAAGAGATTCGGGCATTCAATAGTATGCTGGTCTCCTACGGTCTCCATCACGTTGATTCCGAGTATCTCGTTACCGATGGAGAGGACTTCGCTTCTGCCATTGATGGAGTCTTCGCTGACAGCGATGGCAACATCTATCTGGTAGATTACAAGACCACCTCCACACTGCACTACGACAACGTTTCTCTCCAGTTATCCATCTATGCACGATGGTTCGAGGAGCAGAATCCCGACTTAAAGGTGAAGGAACTGGTATGTATGTGGTTCAAGAACGGACAGAGCCGATTCCAACCGCTGCCTAGAGTATCGGAAGAGAAGATAGATGCTCTTATCAAGGCATACTTGGAGGATGATACTGACTACAAGTATGAGGTGGAAGTGCCGGAAGCATTCTCTAGCACCGAGCAGCAGTACCGACTCGTCACAGCTAGGATTGATTCCTTGAAGATAGAGCAGGATGCCTTGAAGGAGAAGCTGATGAAGATGATGGAAGCCAACAAACAGAAATCCATCAAGACTCAATATGGATCCTACTCCTATGTGGCAGCATCCACAAAGAAGACTTTCGACACGAAACTTTTCAAGGACACCGAGCCGGAACACTATGAGTACTATCTGAAAGATACTACTACGAAACCATCCATCAGAATCAAACTTAATTAAGTATAGATATGAACGTAACATTTACAGGCAAGATTATTGCAGCAGGGCAAGTTCAATCAGGAACAAGCCAAAACGGAACTCAATGGAGTTCGTGTGAATATGTTATCGAGGAGTTGAACCAGCAGTACCCAGCCAGAGCCGTGATTCAGGTCTATGGCTCTGATAAGCTGCAGCAGTTCAATATCCAAGTTGGTGAGATCATCACCGCTCACATCGGATTGAAGGCACATCAGTCTAAGGACGGACGATGGTTCAATCAGTTGGATTGCTGGAAGGTGCAGCGACCAACCGCCCAGCCTCAGCAGATGCAGCAGCAGGTTCAGGTGTACGCTAGTCAGGTAGGGCAGAACTACCAGCAGGGTGCTCAGCAGGGATTCCAGCAGAATCCTCCGCAGCCAGCTCCTATCCAGCAGCAGATGCAGACTTTTCCCCCTCAGGTTGATGCCAATGGTCAGCCTATTCAGCAGCAAGCTCAATATGGTGGTCAGCAGGGTAATCTCCCATTCCCAGCCAACAATTAGTTGATATTCAAAAACAAAGGTTATGGAAATCCATCTTGTGCGTACTTCTCTTGGTCTTCAAGCTTATGCAGACGAGGACTATGAGCAGTTGAGAAAGATTAAGGTTGGCTCTGTTGTAAAGGCGAACATCGTCCGCCCACGCAACGTGAAGTTCCACCGCAAGTTCTTCTCCCTGATCCGAGCTGCTTGGGATTGTCTCACCGAGCAGCAGCGCATCAATCTCCGTTCTGTAGAGACATTCCGTGAACAGCTCCTGATAACATCTGGATTCAGCGAACCACTCTACGACCTGAACGGACAGAAGTTCTTGGAGCGAGCCAAGTCTATCTCATTCGCCAAGATGGATGAGCCAGCCTTCAATGAAGTTTATTCCAAGGTCTTGGACACCATCCTTACCATCATGGTTGCCGATGGTGTATCAGAAGACGAGTTTAATAACATTCTAAAAAATTATACATAATATGACACGTAGAAACGAAAAGCGCAATAACAGACGTAACCGTCAGCGCAACAACCAGCCAGAGTTATCACCATTCGCCCAGATGCTTTTCGGAGCAATCCTCGGCAAGGGTGCAGAAATGATTGCCAATAAGATGAAGGAGAAGGACGAGAACACCCCTTCCATCCATACAGAGGGTATCACAGATAAGGATATTCAGAACATCAACGAATGTAATGCTTCCTTATCTAAGTTGTATATCCCGAATGATGGTACGGCTATAGAGTTCCCTACACCTGAGAACCTAGAGTTCTTCTTCAATGAGGAAGGCAAGCTGATGGTGCGTAAGAAGCATGCTCAGAATGATCATCCTCAAAATGAGGAGACTCAGGAGAAGTCTATCACTTACGATGATATTCTCAAAGAACTCTTCTTAGACAAGATTGCATCTTGGGTTGGTCGAACCAAAATCTACACAGCAACGATAGGGGTAGTTAACTATAATGACCAAAATAACTGCACCACCGAGGCTCAGGCAAAACGTTTGTTGGCTTTCAACAAGCTGATGAACATCGCCAAGTATCTCAATGGTGACTGGAAACCAAATTTCGATGGAGACCATGGAAACTGGAATATCTGCAAAAATGGCGATACTCTTCTCGCAACGTACACGAGAAATGTGAACAAAGCAAATGTTTATTTCAAGAGTAAAGACCTTGCATACGAAGCCATCCGCCTGATGGGTGAAGATTCTCTCAACGACCTTTTCTCAACAGACTGGTAATGGCAAGCTACGCTGAAATCAAGGCAAAGCTATTGCAGGAAGGCAAGAAGATACGCAAGCGTTCATCCTACGATGAGCACAACTTGCAAGCCGCAGAGGTCAGGTATATCCGTGGGGTACATCCTGACCTCGAAGGGGTCTTCTTTGCCGTTCCTAATGGCGGCAAGCGAACCTCCCGACAAGCCGCTTGGCTCAAAGAAGAAGGCATGAAGGCAGGAGTATCTGATATGCTGCTCCTGAAACGCACCTCCCAGTACGGTTTCCTCTGCATCGAAAACAAGACACCGAAAGGTAGGCAGGAACCCGAACAGAAGGTATTCCAGTTTGAAGTAGAACGACATGGTGGCAAGTACATCATCGTCCGCTCTATAGATGAATTTATCCAAGCAATCGACAATTTTTTAAACGGTGAACTATGAAACAATTTCAAATGCAATTAATGCCACCACTTGTTCTTGGTGAGAACTTAATGGATAAATTTCTTGAAGAGTTCCAAGAAAAACAAGAAGAAGAGTTAATTGAAAAAATAATCTCTATCTTGGAATCCAAAGGCTATAAGGTCACTGCTCCTCCCAAGGAAGTCAAAGACGAATATACCTTTGAGCGAGCATGGAACTTGTACGACAAGAAGGTTGGCTGCAAAGCCAAACTCGAAAAGAAGTGGAACTCCATGAGCAAGAAAGACCGCAAGGCAGCTATAGAGTATATTCCATTATATGTGATTGCAACCGAGGATAAGAAATATCGCAAGAACTTTCAAACCTTCCTCAACCAGAGAGCTTGGGAAGATGAAATCATCGGTGGCACTCCACCGCCAGTTTCAACCAATGAGTCTGCATCAGAAATCAGTCAGCTTATCGCCAAGACAAAGGTAGAACAGGAACAGAACACGGAAGATGCCAAGAACCACGCTCTTCGCCAGCGTATCTATGGTATGATTAAGGTTCTTCACAACAATCCTCAAAGCTTCTGCCGCAAGCAGTTGGAGATATATCGTGACAACGGAACCTTGGAACACTTGGGCATCCAATGGAATCCATAACATCATCAACTCTATGATACAAATCAGCAAATACAACAAGCAGCATCCGCTCAGAATTTTTGAAGCCTTCGCTGGATATGGCAGTCAGAGCCTAGCCTTCAAGTACCTCAAAGAGAAGCACCCTGAGTTCGACTTCAAGGTAGTGGGCTATTCCGAGATAGAATCATCTGCCATCCAAGCTTACGGACTCCTGCACGGAAGAGACATCACTAACTATGGTGACGTGACGAGGATAGACTGGAATGAGGTTCCCGACTTTGATTTCATATCTTGGTCTTCTCCCTGCCAAGACTTCTCCAATGCAGGACTCCGGCGAGGTGGCGAGGAAGGAAGCGGCACACGTTCATCCCTTATCTTTCAGGAGAAGAGAATGCTGGCAGTCAAGAAGCCGAAGTATGTGATGCTGGAGAACGTGAAAGGTCTGCTCACCAAGAAGATGAGGAAGTACTTCTTCCAATATCTCGCAGACCTAGACTCCTTCGGTTACACTTCCTTCTACAAGGTTCTGAATGCCAAAGATTACGGAATCCCACAGAATCGTGAGCGTATCTTTGTCATTTCCATCCTCCGCACCGAGGATGATCCGAACCCAGAGTATCACTTCCCCTCTCCTATCAAGCTGGAGACAACGGTTGAGGACATCTTGGAAGACAATGTTTCTCCCGAGTATTACCTCTCACAGCCGCTCCTAGAAAAGTATCTCACAAAAGCAGACATCAATGAATCCATCCAAAAGCTCTACCCCGAAGATTTCAATACCCAAAACGGCTGATGGTTGCAGCCCGACTATCACATCTTCTTTCGGTGCAGGAATCAGCGTAGCAAATCTCCTTGGTGTTGACCATTTTCCTAAGGGGGGGGTATTGATAATCAAAAAGTTACAAGCAGAAAACTGCTCATCAACTCAGATAAAGATGGTTTAAGTAGAACCATACGAGCAGGTTACTATAAGGCTGGCTTTGCTAACTATATACATGACGATGGAAGAGCAGCCAACGCAGTACTAATCATCAAGAAATTATAATGTGCGATAAAATTATAAAGCTGGTAAGTCTTAACAGACCTGAGAGATTTGAGCAACAGAATCGTGTTTATTCCGTTAAAGGAATCTCCCCTACTCTCAATTCTGTAATGGGAAGCGGAGGAAACAATATTCCACTATTCTTAATCGTCAAAGAGATATGATAACAGGAGGAAAGAGAATGAAATCCCTGCTCCTATCAGGGAAGGTTAAGCCGGGCAAGTCTTAGACCTCTACAACCAGATGGTTCTCCAAGGCATCAGCCCCACCATCAAGACCACCATTGATAAATCAAACATGACATTTGTTACAATTATGAACAAAGAAATCATTCATACCGCTCCCAACGGCAAGAAATACTCCATCCAAATCAGGAAGTACACTCCTAGAGACTGCTTCCGGCTGATGGGTGTACACGAAGCCGACATAGACAAGCTCCTGAGCAAGGAGAAGTCGGGAGCCAGCATCATCTGCAAGAGCAAGCTCTATGCACTGGCAGGAAACTCAATAGTAACCAACTGCCTGACCGCTATGTTCGAGGAACTGATTTTCCCTTCGGGTAATCACTACCACGACAAGACGGGTCAGCTATCACTCTTCTAGCTTATGGATATTTTCGGATATATTAAGGTAGGCAAGCGCATCAGTAAAGCGCATAAAGCCATCTTTACCCACAAGACCATGGTACTCTGGTACAAAGGAAATCCAATCATCGGAACAATGCACGATGGCTTATGGTATCAACAAGATATGAACGGAATGCGGGAACAATTAATGTTCCAGTCCGAAGTAACCCACGTCTCATTCTTACCTTCACCAAATGAAGACAGAGAAAGAACAAATCCTAGCCATCATCGCTGAGATTCAAGCCAAGAGAGAAGCCGCTCACATCGTGCCTCCTCACGTCAGAACCTCAGAGATTATCAATCGGGGATTCCCAAAGCCCTATCAAGCCATCAACGAGTTAGTCAGAGAAGGCAGGATCAACTGGTGCAAGACCCTCAACGATATGGCATTCACTATCAGATCATAGCCTAGCTATGTTGAAACACAATTAGAAAACAATCAAATCAATATGGAAAAAGAATTAAAAATCATTTTAAAGGAGGAACTGGAAGTATTATCTAAGCAAGCTTACGAGTCTGCCAAGAATAAGGGCTTCTACCCAAAGGATGTTAATACAGCATTTCTTTTGATGTTCATCATCGTGGAAATGAGCGAGGTGTTGCAAGCCGACAGAAAAGGCAGACACGGCTCCATCGAAGACTACGAGAGCGAGATTGAAATGGGCAGGGATATGCCTACCGCCTACAAGAACACGCTGGAAGGTACAGTAGAGTCTGAGTTTGCCGACATCGCCATTCGCATCCTCTCACTCTTGGACTGGATCATGGAAGGAGACAAAATCGAGCTATCAGAAGATGAAGACCTCATAGGTGAGTATAAGCTGGCACGTTATATCTTCGGATTTGATTTAGCCGGAGACTTATACCGCATCATCGAAAAGATGGGAGTTTTGGACTTGGATAGTTCTCCAAGCTGGTATCTCGCCAAATACCTTCAGGAGCTTCTGATGGACATCTTTGCGATTGCCCATAACAACAGAATCGACCTAAAAGAGCAGATCAAGCTGAAAATGAAGTATAACGAAACTTGTCCGTATCTTCACGGATATAAATACTAGGAGGACAGCCGTATGTTTGGAATAGAATAAATGAGTAGAAGGTGTCTCATCGAATTGTCGGATGGCAGCAAGATTCTTGCCATCCTGACAATCCCGAAACTCACCAAGCCCATCTTCCCTGAGAAAATGGAAAGAGAGTTTATAGAGAGTTTTAACAAATCGCAACCAAATATGGTTAACAAGGTTGTTAAGTGTCACGTAATGAGAAATTAAGCGTATGGAAGATTTGCCTATAGGCTCAGAAATTATCTTGAAGGTGGTTGAGACCAAGGAAGAAGAATGTAATGGCTGTTTCTTCGATGAGATAAGTAGCAATATCTATGAGAATGTTTGCGGAGATTTTGACTGTAGCGCAAGCACTAGAAAAGACGGAAAGAATGTTCAATTCAAAAGAGTAAAGTGATATGGAAGAAAAGATTAATGTAGCGGAAATTCTAAAGGATAAGCCGCAAGGAACTAAGTTATATGACTTGTTATATAATATAGATGTAGAGTTAGATACAATCAGTACTACAGATACTGAAACAGTAGTTTGGTGTATAAATGAGACTGATAATAATACTACTTGCCATCGTGGTTATTCCGAATTTGGTACTGTAAGAGGATATCCTGATGGTTTACAGATTCTCCTTCCTTCTAAGGAGATGCGTGACTGGTCTAAGTTCGCTTGGAAGAAGGGCGATGTGTTGGTTAATAAAGATGGGGATGTATATATTATATTTGAAAGATTTGCCGATGATACATATTGCTCTTTCGTAGGGAAATATTATCTTTGGAAAGAGAATAATGATACAGAACAATTCTGTAAAAATGAACGATTGCTAACTTCTGATTTTCAAAAAGCAGGTAAAGATGCTGCTCAGACCTACATCAGCACCATCGAAGAGCGTTTGGGCGGAAAGCTGAATCGTAAAACCTTGGAGATTGAGAAGACTCAGCCAGAGTTCAAGGATGGGGATATAGTTATATCTAAACCAGACGTTATAGTTCTTGTTAAAAGAATTAGTTTTAGTAAAAAGGTATATTTTCATGCTTATATGTCTAATGGGAATGCATATATCCAAGTAACAGAACACGATTATTATGGTCATACATACGAAATTAAAGGACTTGCCACAGAATCTGAGAAGCAGCAGCTCTTTGATGCCCTTGCAAAGGAGGGCAAGGCTTGGGATGCCGTAAAGAAAGAAGTTGTTGATTTGAAGCCAAAGGCTAAACTAAAACCTTTCGATAAGGTATTGGTTAGAAATAGTAAATCAGATAATTGGCGTGCAAATTTGTTTGGTTACATAGACAAAGATGGATATTATCGTTGCGTTTATGCTAATTGGGTATATTGCATTCCTTATGCTGGTAATGAGCATTTGTTAGGTACAACAAATAACGTGGAGGGCTAGGTATGATTAGAGACGATGCAAAGATAATTGTAACACCAACTGGTGTATCACTTCAAGAAGCCTTGACTAAAGAAGTAGTTAAGGCACTCAATGAAGAAGCTTCCATCTATATGAATTATGAAATCCCAGAAGTAAAGCTTGGTGGCAATCCTCCTAGTGGCAAGGAAAGCCGTAGAACTAGGAGAATGTTAGAACTTAAAAAAAGAAAGGGTAGATTATGAATGATGAAAGCATAGATGTAAACATTAGTTTTATCAATACTGATTATTTCTCAGTATCTGTAAGGGATGGGTATATTTCAGTTATTGGTAGAATAACTAGGTTAGAGATGGAAAAATTTATAAAGGCTCAATATCTCGAGATTAAAGAGGTATTGGATAAAAATAGTAAGAAAGGAAGATAATTATGATAGACAAATATAAAATAGCAAAAGCTGCACGACAAATATCAGAAAAGGTTGTAGATGCTAAAGGTTTTGATGATTCAAAGCCTACACATCTTGCATTCTTAGATGGTCATATTGATGGCTTTAACGCAGGTGCTAAGTGGGCTATCAATGAGTTCTTAAAGAATTTATGGCATCCAAATACAGAAGAGCCAGATAAGAGTAAGGGCGATATTATTACCCTTGGTTTTGATAACGATGCTTATCTACAGTTTAAAGAATCCGTTCTTTGGAATGAGGAATCTTGGAGACATTCGATTAGCAGATGCCAAATCATCAAGTGGTCTTATTTATCAGACATACTACCAAAGGAGGGAGGTGAGCATGATTAAGCCAGTTACTATGTACTCTGTCGTATGTGACAGATGCGGAAAGTCATTCGTTGATGAGTTTAATGGCATTGGGGCTTGGTTGGACGAAGGAACTGCAAAAGAGCAAGCAATGGAAAGTGAATGGATAGAGATAGGTGATAAGCACATCTGCCCAGACTGCTATGATGACAGAAATAGAATTATACAACGAATTACAGAATGTAGAAGGTTGTTTAAAGAAATTGGATTCGCAAATATTAGAGCTTCACATAAAGGAGAATGATATAATGAACGACTTTCTAAGTTTGTTACCTTTTCAGAAAGGTGACAAGGTGAAAGATAAAGATGGCAATATCTTTATCATAGAACGTCTAAAAGATGCCATATCTCTTGGCAAGAATGAAATCAAGGTTCATTTTCTTATCCGAAAAATAAAGAAAAACGGAGAACCTTATCAATACGCAAACCAAGCTTTGGAAATCGATTATTTTTCCCTTGAGAAAGTAGTAGAGTAATAACCATCCTGCAAAGGATATAAATGTAAGTAATATGGAACAAATTTCATTAGAAGACAAAGTTAGTGAAACTTTGGGTTGGCTCGCAAATCAAATTGCGTGTACTCAAGTATATAAAAAGTGGGACGAAGAATTTAAAAAGGAAAGTCTCAATGCTGCTTGGCAAAAAGTTCAAGAACAGTTTAAGAAAGATATTGATTGGAATACTCTTACGGAAAGCCAGTGTAAGGCTTTGCATTTTGGAAGTTGGCAATCCGAAGAAGATGTTGAGGAAGAAATTTCTTGTTTACAATCTAAATTAGACAAGGGACATCTTACAAAAGAGGAATTTGATAAGAAGGTTGCCAACGAGAAAAATACTCTTGGACTTCGTTTGATTCCTCTATATCTCTATCCTTCATTGCCAATCGGTATTACTCTAACGTCTATTTGTGGAGAAGAGAGAGTTTTTGATGGCTCAAACATTGATACAGATATTAGATTTGGATGCCTTGCATGGGGTATTAAGCCGAAAAAAGATTAACTAACCACCCTCTCCTGCAACAGAGAGAGGGTAAAAAGAAGAGAATATGGACTTAGTAATTACAATATTAGGTTGGATTGCATTAGGTGTTATATCTGCTTATCTGTTAGCAATAATAGGTAAAATAATCTTTGATGCTGCAACCGCTGATTATAAGTTATACAAGCATGTAAGATTGTGTCGCAAGAGATTGCTAAGACAGCGATATGAAGATTATGCTTGGCTATTACTCCAGTTAGAGAAAGATACGGAAGTTTTCAATCTTACTCATAACACAAGAGATTGGACTTTTGAAGATTGGAGAGAATTTTATCTTAAAAAAACAAAGGAGGATAAGCAATGAGTAAAGAATCCGTAATACAAAGCATGAAGGAAGATTTAGATTATCGTAATGCTTTCGGGAAATATATAAGTTCTTGCGAAGGCTATCTTTTAGCTATGCATGCACTGAGTGCGCCTAGTGTAGCAGAAGAATATGCTAAATGGAAATTAATGGATTTGGGGATATTATGACAAGAGAAGAATTACAAAATAAATTCGGCGATGCTATCTGTGAGTATTGCAACAAGAACATTATTTCAAAATATAACATCGGCATAGGTGGGCTTTGCGAAGGTCAGTATTGCGAGGAAGCACAAGATGGCTACGCAGCAGAAAATAATATAGAGTTGGAGGATTAAATTATGGACAGAAATCAAGCTAAAGAATTTTATCCTATCTTGCAAGCTTTTGCAGAAGGAAGGGTGATTGAGTGTAGAACAAAACCAAGTGCCGTAAAAGGTACAGATGTTCCGAATGATTGGACGGAAATGAAAGAGATTAAGTTTTGGAATAATACAGAGTATCGTATTAAGCCAGAGGTAAAGTTTCGCCCTTTTGCCAACGCAGAAGAGTGCTGGGCAGAAATGCAAAAGCATCAGCCGATGGGGTGGGTGAAGTTGAAAGATACAGAAAGTGGGTATTACATACTTAAAGGTATTGCAAGTCAAGTAGTAATTGGATTTAATGAAAATCCTTTTAGCTATAAGAAAGTATTTGAAGATTACACCTTTACCAACGGCACTCCGTTTGGAGTAAAAATTGAGGAGGAATAGTTATGGTATGAAATGATTCACCTATAGAGATTTAGGTATGAAAGTTTGGAATAATATTAAAAAGTGGATGGCGGCTATCACGTTGATGATATGGTTTGGTTTTACATTGCTTCTATGCGGTTTAAAGCCATTTACATTAGAATACGAAATACTATGTATTCCTGCCGCCTTCGGTTTTGTGTGGATAGTTGAAAAGATAGATAAACTATGAGTGATAGACCTTTGTTTGTAATAGAGAACCGTGGTATAATAAATGAAGATGGTTCCGTCTCTTTTAGATTACTAGAGTGTTCTGTAGAAATTCCAGAAGGTTTTGTGATTACGGAAGATATGATTTATAATCCGTGTGACGATGAACCAGATATTTATTAAACAAATAGGACAAATAGCTTATGAAAATAGAAAATATCAAGTTCAAGGCTAAACGTCTTGATGGCAAAGGATGGGTTGAAGGTGACTTAATACATAAGGAAACTTATGTTGATATAGGTTATCTAAGTAGTGAAATTCCGAATATAACAAGAGTACACAGAGTTGACCCTTCTACCGTCTGTCAGTTCACAGGAGAGAAGGATATGAACGGAGACAATATTTATGTTGGAGATATTATCTCTAACCTTGAAACAAAAAGTGTTATAGAGGTGGTATGGAATGATAAGATGAAAATGCTTGATTGCAAATTCCTTAATGGAGAGAAGTGTTGTTTTGATATTCCATTTGGAACATTTGTAGCAAGGTATCATAGAATAGTAGTCTTGAGGTCAAAATTCGATAAGGAGAAGTAGCGTATGAAGAAACAAATAGTCTTAGACGAACAGGATATTAAAGAGTTCCACGAGGATGCAGAGCACCTACGTTGGCTATATGACAGAATGGTGCGCAAATATGGCGAAAACGAAAACTTCGATTATATGCACCGCTTTGCTAAGATATTCAATAAGTTAAAGGAATTATAGTTATGAACAAAACAGATTTACATTCATCATTACTCTTCCTAATGCTAAAACTGGAAGAGGCGAAGAGCAACCCGATGATAGACAAGAACTTCATTGTTGCATTGACAGAAGTGCTCAAATATTTCCGTGATAACGGAGAGTTGAAGAAAGCCTACGAGAGCAAAAAAGATTCGTTGGCAGACATGGCTAATAGTTCTTGGATGAAAGCACTAAAGGAATATGTTTCCTCCAAAAATCAGGAAGTCGGAGTTGATGCAGAGTTACCTGATATAGATGAACTTATTAAGAAACTCACTTCTAATGAGTTCATCGAAAAGAAAATCAAGGAGAATCTTGGCGATCAGGCGAGTAAAGAGGAATAGTCATGGATAGATTAACTAAGGCTATGGATAAGTATTTGTCGGAAGCTATTGCTGAATGGGATAAGAAGAAGGCTGCCGGATCAGGTAGAAGAAAGGTCAGAAACTAAAATAAAAATAGTTATGAAAATAGAAATTACAAAAGTTACAGATTGGGAACGAGTGGTAGATGCTGCTCGCTTCACACAGCGAAAAGAATCGCTAGGTAAGGAGCCTAGCGATGAGTTCAAGAAACAGATGATTCTCAGCGAGCACTCGCCACTGAGATTGCTGGAGTTCGATATTAAGATGTATGGCATACCATACTGGGTGAGCAATCATTTTGTTCGCCACGTTCACGCTCAGCCATTCGTTTCAACCTCCCGACCGGATATTACTGGCTCCAAGGTATCTCGCCACGATATGCGTCAGGATGAATTGGTCAACTTGCAGCTATCCCTCAACGCTCAGGAGATCATCAATATCTCCAAGCTGAGACTCTGCTACAAGGCATCCTATGAGACAAGAAAGATATGGATGCAAGTGGTTGAAGAGTTGAGAAAATGCGAACCTCATCTTGCTGCTGCTTGTGTTCCACAATGTATTTACAGAGGATTCTGTCCTGAATCAAAACCATGTGGAAAGGTAGATACACATGTCTTTCCTGTTTATAGAGAAAACTACAAACATTTGTTTTTAATCGGTGAACGTTAAAAAAACGAATATGAAATACAACAATTATAACGTCAACGAGTTTGTAGGAGGTCATACCGAATACACAACTCCATGCCCCTTCGGAATCCAAGGCAAGTACACCTTGGAAATCATAATGGTTGGCAGTCTCGCTTGCCAGCGATGCAAATACTTCCGAGGTATCAACAAGGAAGATTGCATAGTATCTTGCGGCATCCAATGAAACTATATTACTCATTCATTATAACATATTACACATGGCAACAAAGAAGATTTCAATTATTCAGCGCATCACAGAGCGCATCCTTGGCAAGAAGTTCTATATCGCAGTCATTGCCAACAAGGGAACCAGCAACTACTTCGTTAACTCTACCATCTATCGCTCAGAAGATGATGTTATCGCTTATCAGAAATACATCACCACTGACGAGAGAATGAAGGAGAGCTTCGATTTTGTCTGCTACTACTCCTTCCGTTCCAAGTTCGACTTCCGCATTCCTCTTGGCGGCAAGCCATTATCTCTTGAAGAGGCAAAGGAACTTAGCAAGAAATAAGGTATGGGAAAGTTGATAGACCTGAAAGGAAAGCGGTTTGGCAGACTCTATGTCTGCTGCCGCTCCGGCAAATCCAGTAATAATGGTGTTTATTGGATATGCAAGTGTGATTGCGGTAGAGGTGTTTCTGTTCTATCCTGCAATTTGCTCCGAGGAGTAACCCAGTCTTGCGGTTGTCTCAGATCAGAGAATGCCAAGCTTCGCCTTCGCAAGTACAACGAGAAGAAGGCAAAAGTAAACGGATAATAATCTTTTCTAACCAAAACTTCGTATATTTGCAAAATGATATTCAGTTATATTAAAGACAAGTGCCGGAACATTCAAGGCTTCCTGCATCGAAAAAACTTCGTAGTGCTTGATGGTAGAGCCAATTCTGTCACTCTCTCGCAGGGCATCTACAACCATATTATGCAGATAGAGCGCACAGATAGCTCCATCTTCGTCTTCCGTATCTCCAGCAGAGGAACATACGGATTCTGCCTGAGAGAGGACTGGGAGGAACTTCGCAAGGCTCAGACTATCTTCTTTCCGCTCCAGTACAACCAGGAGCACAAGAAGATTGGGTTCCGCAGCGAACGTCCATCGGTTACAGCCATCCTTGATGATTACAATCTCCCTCTCAACAAGATGGTGCGCCTGACCTGCATTCCTCGTAAGAACAGAAATGGCGAGCCGTACTACGAGATCATCCGTCCAAACCCATAACAATACAAATATGATTAAAGAAGTATTATTTCAAGGTCTTTCCCACTCACCTTCCGACCACGAAAGTCAGGAGGGTGAGTTGGGAACTTGCCTGAACCTCATCAACGAGGATGGAGCACTCCACCCTATTCACCAGCCAGTGGTAGTTGATTCTGCCATCACCATACCTGATGGAGCCAGCATCGAACTGATTCACAAGGTTACTCACAATAACACCATTCACTCCCACTACATCATCCGTAATGGTAATACTTGGTATTGGACAGAGAAAGGCGGAAACGGAAGTGAGAACACCATCAGTCTTGGCGATTTCCAAGTCAATGCCGTAAGTGCCATCGGAAACATCTTGTGCTTTGTGGGAGAGGAAAACACTAAGTATGCCTATTGGAACGGAAGCGATTACACTAGTTTTGACTTATCAGCCATTAACTATAGTGCAGTTATCTCAAACACGAAGTCGGTGGTATGCAATGCTTCCATTAATCTTGGTGAAGATTGGGATTCCGCTTTTGTGTCAAACAAGTATTATTCCAATAGAACAGATACTTCTCTTAAAGGTGCATCCATCATTTTCAATGCTTTGGATGCGCTGATCAATAAGCAGTTGGAGGAGAATGGCACGGAGTATTTCAAATATACGGTTTTTGGTGTAATCGCCATCCGTCTATATGATGGTGTATCATACATCAATATATCAAATCCATTCATTCTTGCACCAGAAACTACTTTCCACAAGTTTATCTGGTATCAGGAGAAAAAGGCTGTTGGTACTAGCACAAGCCTTCATACTCACTCCATCGTTATCAATATGGATATACCCGAAGGTCTTGAAGACCTAATCAGCGGTGTAGATGTTTATCTTTCCCAGCCGGAATCATTTATTGATACGGAGAAACAATCAAAGGGAATATCACGATATAAGTGCTACCTTTGGAACGACAAAATGGCATCAGGAGTTAATTGCGATGCTTTTCAATATCTGTCAGAGGAAGATGTATATCAGTCTTTCGAGAAGAAGTCTTTCTATCTGAGTACAAGCATCAGTAAGGATAAATTCGGCACAGCTATTCCTCTCAAACGAGTATTGGAGACCGAGGAAAGTATTTCTCTTGCAGACTTTCAGAGAAGCTCATTTGGCGGTCAATGTTCCATTACATACAACAACCGCTTGCATATCGGAAACGTGAAGAAGACTATCTTCAATGCTTTCGATACGAATATTTTCTCAAGCCGAAAAGTCTCGAATAATCAGATGTACCTGAATGAGTACACTGATCTTGCCACCAATAATGCACTCTCTACCGATTACATCTGTGATGCAGTATATCAGGTCAGCATCAGCGAGAACAGTATCAAGAGAGATATTTACTACAAGGGCAAGTTGCAATACCCTCTCAGCCCAATCTTGGCATATCCTAGCACTCTTGCTACGGCTATGACCATTTACTTCTATCTCCCTAAGTACAGCAAATACTACTCAAAGAAAGTTAAGTTGGAACCTTCCGAGACGTTCGGAATGTCTTACTATATCAACATCAGTAAGAACCGCTCGACACCAGTTGCAGCAGATAGACAGACTTCAAATACTTTGAACAACGAGGGATTTGGAGGAAGAACAGATGCACCAACAGAAACAGAAAGTTCAGAGTTGTCTGATTATATGTATCGTTATCACGATGATGCCGGACTTCCAGCCTTTATGCAAGTGTATCGCCATAAGCTCATCAAGAGCAGTTCTTCTGGTGGAGACTTTGGAGGTGGCAGCACTAAAGCAAGCGAAACCAGTGGAGGAAACTTTGGTAGCGGAAGTGGAGCCATTATCCCTTCTGAATATACTTGGGATTCTACACCGATTGATACGGGAGACTTCACCGAGATTACGGAAGCCGAGTATAATGCAGCATTAAGCAAGACCGACAATCAGAAATATGTATCTCAGCAGCCTAATGTAGTCAAGGTCAGCGAAGCTGAGAATCCGATGGTGTTCCCTGCCAAGAACTCGGTTCAGGTTGGATCATCCATTATCAATGCGCTTGCCGCCAATACCCGACCTATCAGCGAGGGTCAGTTTGGCGAAGCTCCTCTCTATGCCTTCACCGATGAAGGTGTATGGGTGTTAATGACCAATCAGGAAGGAACCTACGATGCCCGACAGCCAGCCAACAGAGATATTTGCTCCAACCCTAAGGGTATCTTGCAGATTGATGATGCCGTTCTGTTCCCTACGGAGCGAGGAATCATGATGCAGCGAGGCAGGGATTCCGAGTGTATCACAGATGTGCTTGATGGTTATCCGTTCGTCTTCACCCAGATATTCAAAAACGACTATCAGAAGAAGCTGCTTGCCCTTGGAGGCATTCCTGAATCTGATACTCAATATATCCGATTCAGAACATTCCTGCAGAAGGCGAGCCTGATCTATGATTATTACGATAACCGCATCATCGTGTTCAGACCCGACTACACCTATGCGTATGTGTATTCCTTGAAGAGCAGAATGTGGGGAACGATGCACAACGTGTTCCGTTCCATCGTCAACTCCTACCCTGAGTCTTATGCCATCAATCAGAGCGGAAAGATTGTTGATGTATATGTCAAGGAGCCATCGGGAAGCGTTTCCTATTTCTTCTGTACACGTCCGTTGACTCTCGGTCAGGAGAATATCCACAAGACGATGTTCAAGAGCATCATCCGTGGTTATTTCCGCAACTCTGTAAAAGGTAAGGTGGGTGTGGTGCTCTATGGAAGCAACGACCTTTTCAACTGGTTCTACATTCACTCTTCCGTCAACCAGCTTCTGGCTGGTATGGCAGGATCACCTTACAAGTATTTCCGCTTTGCAGTAATGGGCAGTCTCAGCTACGATGAATCCATTCATAGCGTAGGAACTGAGTTTGTTGCCAGACTGCAAAACAAGCTTAGATAAGTTTTTCTTCATATACATTCATAATTTTAATATCAATAAGGGCATCCGTCTGTGAAGATAGCTGCCCTTGATTTTTCGTTAACCATAAGTCTAGAAAGGATGAAGCCTGATCCTCGCTCTTACCGCAGAGCGATTGCTTGCATTCTTTATTTTTTCCTTCTTCTCTTCCGCCAGTGCCAAGAATCTGTCTGCACCTTCGGGATAGACCACCATCAACCATTCGTATAATGCCTGATTGACGATATAGTCGTGAATATACACTGTCATGGTATGTACACTCGTAGAAGAGAATCCATTTGGCATTCTCAGAGCCAGATAGTAGGCTTCCTCCTCATTTGTAGGCGAACCGATACACTCCTCCCACTCATTGGAATCAAAGCCGCTTCCCAGCATTTCCATCTTGGTGAATCGGTAGAGCACTTCCCTGCAATCCTCTATGGTGGAATCCAAGATTCTTGCCAGCTTATCCCGATTGCCATCCTCTGCCACATCATAGATGTTATGGATGAGGTGGGAATCTGCTACCCCACTCCTAATCGAATCCGCATAAGTGTAAGCCGTATTTCTAATATCATAGATCAGCTCGCTCTTCTGCAGCTCTATCATCACCTTGTGACCCTTGTTGCAAGTCTTCATGCTGCACCTCCCCTCTATGCGCTAGGAGCTGTCCGGCTAGGTCGCTCACGTCTGTTGAACGTTTCGTGCAAGTTTCTCAATGACTCAACCGCCAGCTCGCTATACACCTTCACTTCATTAGGGTTGGTAATGGTGAACCAATCCATCAATGCCTTGTTGATGATGTAATCGTGGATGGAACTGGTCAGCGCATCCTTCAAGCCCAGCGAGTAATTGGATGGAAGCGAAAGCTTGATGATGATGTTGTCGGTATCACTGATCAGCTTGTTGGAAGCCGTAGTGCCGGAACCTTTCTCAATAGCCTCACTTAACTCTACCAGCAACTGGCTATAGGCATTCTGAATGCTTCGCAATGCCTGATTCTTGTCTTCATCATCATCGCTTGCCTGAATATTGCTGGCAGCCTCAGCATCCATATCTGCAGCTCTTCGGCTCCGTCCTGTCAGGAACGCTTTGTTCTGAAAGTCGTAGATGAGTTCACTCATATACAACGTGATAGTTAAATTCTTTCTTGGCATACTTCTATATATTATATTTTAGTTCGTGTTGGCTTGGTCTTGTTGAACACCTTATCCTTGATGTCGAGCAGCAGGGCAGCCGCATTATCAGCATACTCCTTCACCTTGTCGTTAGCAGTAATCTCGCACCATTTAGCCACGATGCTGTTCACGATGAACGAAGTGGCGGACGAAGTGATGGAGCCGCTCATGTTGGTATCGAACCGGCTAGGCATACTCAGAGTCCAGTTGATGTTGCCATCAGTAGAAGAGCCGATGGTCGGCATGAATCTTTTCAGGAGATTGAGCAGCGCATCCTTCGACTCGTTATAGAATCGCTCTATCATCGCCAAGTCGGCATCCGTAACAAATATCTGGTCGAAGGCAGACTTGCCATCATCCAGCTTATTCTTTGCACCCAGATAGGCGGTAGTCTTCGCCACCTCCTCATAGATGCTACTTTTTGTGATTGAAATTGATAAATTTGCCATTCTTATGTTTCCTATAGATGATTAAACCTAAAATGATGAGCAGGGCGCACATCGCTCCCATCGACCACATCGCATACTTCAACTGAAACTGCTCCCACTTGGAGAGCTGCTTCTCTACCGGATAGGGTACTGGGATGGAATCTCTTCGGATGAAGGAATCCACCCTTACCTTATACTGGGTCTTCATAACCACCTTCTTATGCCATCGGTCAACGAAAAGGGTATCTCCCTTCTGTGAACTTGATACCGAATCATACACGAAAATGCTGTCAGAAGTATGCAGGGTATCGCATTTTACTACGTCACGATATACGAATTTCTCCGTCGGGACGTAGGAAGTCTTACATCCCGACATAAGAAATGCTACCAGCAGCATAGCTAAAATGTAGATCAGCAACTGCCATACATCCGAATCATACCACTTCTTCATAAGCCTATACCTTTAATGCAGCCTTAGCTCTCTTCAAGAATGTTCGTCTGTGCTCCAAGCCGTATGTGCCGCCATTGATGGTCTTGGTGATTGCTAGGAAGCTATCACTATCAGCCAGCTCATTCAAGCCGTGCTTCCACCACCACCACATCGCACTCTTGGTTGCGCCCAATGGCTGCTCCAGCAGTTCGGGATGCTCCATGATGTCACCTCGGCAGTACTTGCTCTTCTGGTAAGCCTGATAGTTGGCTCTACCCGTAATCTGAATCAAGCCCCTGCCCCTATACTTGTAGCCATCGCCATCTTTCAGGTTGCCTAGCATATTCTTCAACTTGCCCTCATCATACTTGTGGAAGTAAGCCTTGTTGCCCACCTCCTTGGTATATCTCAGCTCGCTGGTTTCGTGGGCTATCTGAGCCAAGAAATGTGCCATTCGCTTCGGTGTATCAATATGGAAAACCTCGGCATAGCCGTTGATGTAAGGCAGGAAAGCATCCACCTTATCCTTGGCATTCGGCATAATCTCTAAAATCTGTTCTCTTGTTACCTTCATAGTTACTTGCCCTCCTTCACTTGTTGTTTCTGCATATTTGCGAGTTCGTTCTTCACCATACTCTCAAAGTTGCCCAACTTAGTCTTAAAATAAACGTTTACCCCGAATATCGCTCCAGAGTAAACCAACGTCTGGCTGACGTACCAGAGTACACCATCCGAAACTACATAATTATTGAGAAAGAATGATAGGAAGGTGAGAACAACACCACTCGCTAACATTCCAATAGCTGCACCATATTGCAATCCTTCACGCACGTTTGGAGTCATATCTTATCTTTATATATTATTAATAATATGCAAAGATAAGATATGTTCCCGTAACTATTATCTTATCCGTTAATGTTGTGCCATATCTTGCTTGTAGGATGCAAGCAGTCAGGGGCTTGAAGGTATTCAATAGCCATCATCACCACCATTTCCTTCAATTCCTCCTCATCCTTGCTATATTGTTTCAGCAGCTTATGATGGTCGCTTCTGAGCAGATTCATCGTAACCGCCAAGTCAAAGATGTTGTAGTCGGAAATATCATCCTTATGCTGGTCAAAGGCTTTCTTTATATCCTCGTCCGTAAAGAAAGGAGCCATGTGCTTGGTTCCATCCTCATCCTCGTACCACATCTTCTTAATAGCATCATCAGCAAAGTGCTTGTCAAAATGCTCTTCGCTTAATACACCATACACCATCGCACAAAGATGATGTACCTCTACATCGCTCAACTTATATGAGAGATACTTACCCATAGCCTTGGCTATACTCAACATCTGTTCAGGAGTCATATCCTGCTGGTACTTATCAACGAAATCTACAAAATCCATAATATATAAAAATTAAGAGTTTATGATGCTGCAAAGATACATATATCTTGCGCTGAGCACCATAAACTCCCAAAGATTTCTGTAGCCATCTGAATATCAGAAGAATACAGTTACGATAAAACACCTCCTTTCTTTATTCGTCCTTGAATTTAGTTCTCTTCTCACCACCCCTCGACCAGATGTCGTTCTTCTTGCGCTTCGCCACCTTGCCGAGTACGTCATTCTCGTAAAGGTCGGGATTGCCTTCCCTGCCTTGGGTCTCCGTAGCAATACCCTTGTTGGCATTGCTGCCTTGGTCGGCATTGTCCTTGCCATTGCCATACCATTTCTTGTTGTTTTCCTTGTCTGCTATCATATCTAACACTAAACATTAATAACTAATCACTATGCCGAAAGCGGTGCATACTGCTCGCTAGGCTGCACACCCTGACCGCTCATCATCTGCTGCAGCATCGCCTGAGCCTTCGGATTGCTCTGGGATGCCTGATCCACTTGCGCTTGCAGTTGAGGAGAGAAACCTTGTGGAGTCTCGCCATTCTTGATTGCTTCCTGCTGGGATGATACCGACTGCAGAAGTTCGTCACCGAATGGGAAATCACCTACCTGCAACAACTGCTCCAAGGTGATAGCCTGAGCTTGCCACAACTGCATCAGGAAGTCGTTTGCCATCTGACGATATACAGGAGTAGCCGTGCTCTCGGTGATATTGATGTCAAACTCTACATCACGAATCTTCTTCGGATCATAGCGCACAATCTGTCCTGCCCTGCCAACGATGTTGAAGTTGCGTGCCACATCATAGAACTGCTGCATATTCTTCACCGTCTTGTAAGCACCATCAATGATAAACTGGCTGAAACTCTCCAAGATGTCAAGCAGCGACATGGTGGCATTCTGTGTCTGCTGGGCATAGAGTGAACCACTCGTACCAGACACTCCTGGTTTACCCTGCAGCGCACCATTCACACCCGATATATCCTCGAAGAACTTCAACTGATAGTTGAGTAAGTCACCGATACCGATGTTCGTTGAGTTATTGGCTACTTGCTGAGGAACCTGACCACTCTTGTTCGGCTTGTACCTTACCACTCCGTTGAATCTACTCCACTCGTCACAGAAATCATCCCAGCTCATATCATCCGGCAGACAATCCTCAGGACAGAGCAGCACACCCTTGGCACTCGCCCTCATAATGAAGTCGTACATCGTGATCAGTCTGTTCACATATCTCTGCTGGTCAATCACATCTTCCACGAAGCTATGAATCTCGCCATCAATGAACGGATAGAACTTGAAGCAGTATGGATGCTCACCGTGGGCATAAGGGGTCTCGCCTTCTCTCAGAATATCACCGAAAGGAGAAAGATAATAGAAATGCCAGTAATCATCCATAAACCACTCGGCTTCAATCAGCGGAATATCCTCACGCATCATACCGAGTGACAGACCTCTCTCCAGTCGGTCTTGATTCTCTGCATCTACAATCTCATCACAATCTTCAATGTCAATCTTGAAATCGTCACCATTGTTATAGTCGTGACAGCGATAGCGTGGCTTGCTCTCCTTGCGCCATACCTCAATCACTCGGCAGAGTGAAGGATTGGCAGGATTCATGAAGTCGATGGTCTTCGGATCAAACTCTCCGAAACGCTGGGTGCAGTCGGCTATCACGAAGTCTCGGTCAGCAGCCAGTCGGTAAATCTCCTTCAACTTCCTTGCTTCGGCAGGAGTCTTGGCAAATTCCCGAAGCACATTGCCGATGGTAATGTCGTGAACCTCGCCCAAGCAGCTAACATCCCAGCCACGGAAATCCCTCATATTGTTATCTATGAAGAAATTGTTCGGATTCACATAGTCTGTCCAGCAATCCAACCTTCCCCTTCGCCATCCATACTTCTTCTTGTAGATAGCAGCACCACTGATCAGGAACTCCTCCATCGTTCGGGCATCCATTTCCGTCTCTCGGTTCAGTTGTCGGTTGCATTGCAGCACCACACTCATCGTTTCGCCATACCGCTTTTCATCCTTATCCCTCGCATTGCAGGTAGGTTCCTTGCTCTGTGAGCGATATACACCCAGCACATTCTTCACCAGCCTTCGGATCAGGTTGTTCTTCAACGGCTCACTACCCTGCTCACGGATATAGTCTTCCTCTTTGATACGCTTGGTAAAGCCGCACCGATTCTCGATTTCAATGAGGTCTCCCCACTGGTCTCCATAGCAGTACCGCTTGTTTCTCTCCCTACGCTTTCGGAAGTTATCCATATTGTTATAGTATCGTTGTGCTTCCAGCAGGATGGAGAAGGCACGCTCGTATGGCTTATCGAATCGGTTCTTGGAAGCTTTTACGCTATCCAGTTCCTCTCTGTCCACCACCTTGCTCAGCGACAACAACTTTGCTTTTTCTTTCTTCTTTGCCATGATTACGATGTTGTTGGTTCAACAATATGTGCCAGTTTTCTGGCTACCCCCAATAACCCAGCCGCAGTATCGGTATCTCCCATACTCACGCAAGTGAGATAGCCAGCCATATAGAGGATGGCATCTTTCAGGTTGCTCTGTAGATTGATATACCCTGCACCACTGCTTTCCGTTATGATTTCCGGCTGAGCCACATAGGTGAAGTCAACCGTCACGCTATTCGATTTGCTCGTATATAGCTCTAGGTATCTACCGCCCTTGGTATGGATGATAGCCGCAATAGGTCGGTCGGGATTGCCCCTCACTCCATATTTGCAGCCCTGATACTTGTAGGCTTCATCATTCTCAGTGATGATTTCGGCATTGCGGTTCCAGTCGCTGGCTCTTACACTGAGCAGCCTGATCATATCGGCTGGCATATAGACCGTACCGACATAAGCATTGTTCTTCGATGCCCAAGATACGCTGATGTTGTCTAGCTTGATTCCATCCACCATATCTACTGGCGCATCGGAAAGAATGATACTTGCTGCATCTACGATTTTACTCTTGATAAGTTCTGCCTGAGAGAGCGTATCAGTATCATCGGGAGTCAGCAAGCCGGAAGACTCTTGGTTTCTGTCCAAGAGCACCTTCACTTCTTTCACCAAATCAGATACAGCATACTTCTTCATTATTCAATTCCTTCTAGTTCAACACCCTTTTCCTTGGCAATAGACAAGATGTCCTCCTTGGTCTTCAACTTCGAGCGGCTCACACCGAAGGTCTCAGCCAGATAGTCTCTGGCATCCTCAAAGTCTGTCACGATATGGGTCTTCTTCTCCTCAGCCGCCTTTTTCTTGGTCTTTGCAGCCGCTCTCTTCTTGGCTTCGGAAGCTTCCTTCTTCTCGTCAACGGCTTCCACCAAGAAGAACTTGTCATTGAACCAATAATGAGACTCGATAGCCTTCTGCAACTTCTCGTCTCTTGTGCCATAGATACTGCAACCCATAGTCTTACCCTCGAAGACAACTCTCACTCGTTCGTTACCAACCATAACGCTGAACGACAAATCCGTACCAGCTTGATATTTCTTATACATGATTATACCTTAATTATATATATGTTATGAAAAAAGGGATGGGGCTAGTGCCCACACCCCTCTCTATTTAATGAATAATTTGCCGAATTTGCCCTGCATTAAGCAGCAACCTTGGTCTCTTCTGCCTCAGATATGCCCTCTGCATCAGGAACCTTGGCAAGTCGCATACGAGCGTGTGCCTTAGGGTACTTCAAGTACAGACAAGCAACCTCCTGAATAACTACTGCATCGGTGTTACGGATTCCAGCCTTCTTCAAGTCGAGAACGTTACGAGTCCAAGACAAGTGTACTCTCTTCACCAAGAACTCAGGATCAAGAGCGAAGCCGCAGTCACTCATACCGAAGAGATCGAACAACTCTGAGTGAATCATCAATACCTCACCGAAGTCTGTCTCCCAACTCTTGAACTTCAAGTTCCATACCTCAACGGTGTCCTTCAAGCGGAACTTGTCAGAATCAATCTTACTGAATGCACGGACGAAGTCTGAGCCAGCGATAACCACCTTGCGCTTGTTGCCGATACCCGTACCGACAAACATATCCTTGGAAATATCTACCAACTCCAAGTCTGTGATAACTCGCTCATTCTTGGTGTAGCCCTTCTTGATCTCATCGGCAGTAGCAATATGACCTACCTCAATATCCTTGCCAGCCATCCACCAGATACCCTTGGTAAACCACTGAGCTGAATTATTCTTGGTAGTATGCTTGATGCAAGCCATATCACCGAAGAGATAAGAACCCTCCATGGCAAGTCGCATATCATAGATGCTATCCTCCTCAATGTCTGAGAAATCCCAATCCACTCGCTTGTCAGCAATCTTGTCGAAGGTACTCTGCTCAACCTGAATCATGAAGTTCTGGCAGTACTGAATATCAGAATCAGGAAGGTTGTTGAAACGACCAGTCTGTACATCCAGCTCACCGCAGCTCTTTGCCATACGAATCAACTTCTGACCCTGCTTCAAGGCAGGAACACCGATAGGCTGCTTGCTGACCATATTACCATTAATGGCATACACGATAGGATAGCCTTCTGTGTCCTTACCGCACACACAGAGTACCAAATCAGGAGTAGGAGCATCAGTAATGGTTGAATAAGCGACACCCTTATAGTTAGTGACAGCCTTCACACCAACCACTCGGATGGTATCATCAAGCGTAAACATTTCAGGGTCTTCTACCTTCAATACCATAGATGTACCAGTACTTGCCTCAGTATTCTCTTTTACCGTGGTTCGGATAGGACGAGTACCGATACTCCAATATTCAACTACAAAGGAGCTTGCCGGCTTGGTTGTGGCATAACGGGAAATCTGATCCACTGGTGTTGCCATCGGACGAATTTTGATAATCTTCTCGTTGATGTCATTGTTGTAATACTCAATGCCCTTCTCGTTAAAGTGCTCACGACCCTTGGTCTCAGTCTTGATACCATCATCCTGACGAGCCGCACCACCATTGCCAGCTTCACCAGCAGCAGGAGCACCGCCAGCTTCCGCAGGGTGACCACTCTCAGAAGTACCGCCATCAGGAAGAGTAGCCTCAGCCATCAGCACCTGACCATTGACACCAAAAATAACTGCCATCACCATAATGAAAATGGAGAACAGTCGATTAAATGTACTTTTTGTTACTTTCATTATCCTAAATATTAATTAAACATTATATAAATCTAACTCTATCTTATCGGATGCGTGTTCGCTTCTCGTTTCCACGCTCCCAGATGTTACCTCTTCGGGTAGCCCTGCCAAGCGCACCCAGTTCCGGCTGGTTGTCGGTCTTCTTGGTCTCGGCATTCGCTGAGTCAAGGTCGGCAGTACCATCGCCCTTCTTGCGCAGCTCCAAGTTCTTCATGTGCTTGGTGTTCTTACCACGCACCTCACCTTCGTGAGCAGCATCAGCTACATCGGTATCGTGATTCTTTGCCTTGATGAAAGCGGTAATCATATCCTCGGTGAAGATACCTTTCACCACATTGTTCATCGTCTGAAAGCACTGGTCGATAGCTTCGTTCACCGCTTCCTCGCCATACTTCTCCTCCAGCTTGTCGAAGACCGCATAGCTGGCTGGCATATTCTTGTCGTACTCCTCCTGCAATTTCTTGCCATCAGACGCATTCTTCAAGAACTCAGACTGAGCATTGGCAATCTCGTCAGCATTATCAGGATCAGAGTAGTAGTCGATAGCATCCTCACCATGGGTACGAATCAATTCTGCATAAGGACTCTTGCCAGCCTTCATCGCTTGCAGGAAGGTAGCCGCAGCAGGGTCACTGCCCATCCAGTCAGCCATCGCCTTCTCGTTATCTTTGTAACCTTGCAGAGACTTTTGGTCGGCATCATAATCATCATTGATAGCACCATAGATAGCTTCATCATCCGCATACTCGGTATCGGGGTGACGAGTCTTCAAACGCTCCAAAGCCAAGTCTCTCTTGGTCTTCGTAGCTTGCTGTGCAGCAGCACCAGCATTCTGTTCCGTATTTGTATTATCAGGCATATATATATGTATTAATTTATAAATCAATGCCCAAAAGTAATGCTTTTCCGCCTATAATCAATCTTATCCGTTAACTTTAATTAATCGTATATGAATAATTTGGCTGTTTCAATACTTTTTTGTAACTTTGCATCATAAGAAAATGAAACATAAAGGATCACGATGTGACTTTACACAAGAGCGAAACGCTGACATATTGAGAGCTTACAAGGAAATCATATCAGTAAGAGACAATATCAGCCTCTTGGAGATTGAGCAGAGATTACTACAATCTTCAAGCAAGCGTTTTTGGGTCTCGGATATCAGGGCTTACAATGTTATTCTGACTATGATCAAAGGGAAATCCTTGAATAACATGAATCCTACCAAGAGAGAAATGTTTCAGGAAATATACCGCAGATTTATAGCTTATACCAAGCAGCATCCTTCTATCACCAAGTTGGATGCCATTAGTTACGTGTGCAATCAGGAGGCTCCAAGTTTCTATCTTTCTCCGAAATCCATACACGTGATTCTTCATAAGGTGAGAAAGGAGGAGAAGGAAAGATGTTACGAACTAAGAAAGGAAAGATTGCGATTTATGCTGGGTACATTATAATAATGTGTATCACATTCCTTGGTTATGATGGGATGGGTCTCTATGAAGGTTGCTCTATGCTGAACCGACTTACCTATCCGTTCTTCCATCAGAACGTCTTCCATGCTGCCATCAACCTATGGGTGCTACACCAATGCCTGAAAGCCAGACCTTGCGGCATCGTAGATATGGTGGTATTCTATCTCATAGCCATAAGCTATTACCCAAGTTCTAGCGTACCCATTATCGGTCTCAGCGGTATCGTATATGCCTATATGGGATATATCGCCCCATTCGTAGAGAAGAAGGTGAGATACAACATCATCATTCTCTCGTATATATGTGTAGGATTTTTCATTCCTTGCATGGCAGTTGGCATCCACATCTATTGCTATGTAGTCGGTCTGTTGTGGGGGTATCTTAATTCTCCGATATGCCAAGACAAGTAGCTATAAGAACCAAGCTGACAGATGCACTAGACAAACATGTATTGAGCATCCTGGCTGAGAATGAGAAGCGCATCAAGGAAATCAACACACCTTTCAGCCCGATCAAGGGTGAAGGTTGTGGAGATAAGCGATTCCTGCTCTTCCTGCCTGACTTCCCGATTCAGAAGCAGCACCTCCCGATGAGCATGAAGAAGATTCCGCTCATCAAGATGCTGCTGGAACTGGGTAGCTGCAAGGCGGTGATTGAGGAACTGCATGAGGATATGGATGAGCCATACAACCTTGAAGAGGAAATGGAGCAACTGGTGGAGCAGTTCACCCGAATCAGGATGAAGCACGACCCCTTCTTCTTCTTCGCCATGTTCATCTATATCAAACCGAAAGGTGGAGGTCTTCCCTTCCGCTTTGTGCTCAGAAGACCGCAGCGCAGACTGCTCAGGTGGCTGGAAGAGAGAAGAAAGAAGAACCGCCCTATCCGACTCATCCTCTTGAAGGCTCGACAATGGGGAGGTTCAACGGTCATTCAGATGTACTTCCTTTGGCTGCAAATTATGTGGCAGAAGGGTCTCAACTCGCTCATCATCGCTCAGGTCAAGGATACGGCTGAAACCATCCGAGGAATGTTTGATGAAGCGTTGAAGGAATTTCCGACCAAGTTCCTGCACGAAATGGGAGAAGCCTATTCTGAGAATGAGCCTAAGTTTGTAGGATTTGGTACATCCGGCAACGTGAAGAAGGTTCCTCAGCGATTCTGCAAAATCAAGGTAGGTTCTATGCAGAATCCGACTTCCGCCAATGGTGAAGATTACAACCTCATCCATTGTTCTGAGGTAGGATTGTGGGAGAAGACAGAAGGCAAGTCTCCTGAGCAAGTTGTTCAGAATGCAACCAATGGTGTGCTCTACAGACCATACACCATGATTGTATATGAATCAACCGCCAATGGTACTGGCAACTTCTTCCATCAGGAATGGCTGGCAGCAGAGAAAGGTGAATCTGTATTTGATCCGTTCTTCGTACCTTGGTTTGAGATTTACGACCTCTATCATCTTGACTTCGATAGCAGGAAACAGAAAGAGGAGTTCGCCAAATGGCTATACGAAAACCGCAACAACACCAACACGATGTCTAACCGTGATGAGCCGGGTACATACCTTTGGAAATTGTGGCAGATGGGAGCACCTTTGGAAGCCATCAACTGGTATATTGTGGAGCGCAAGAAGTTCACAGACCATGGAGATATGGCTAGCGGATTCCCATCTGACCCAGTAGAGGCATTCAAGCACTCAGGAGCCAAGGTATTTGCTGAGGAAAAGGTTGACCAGTTCAAGAAAGGTTGCCGTTCACCTAAGTTTATCGGTGATGTTTATGGTGATGGTTACAAGGGCAAGAAGTGCCTACAGAATGTACGATTCTCGGAAGACAAGACTGGGCAGTTGTGGATATGGAGCAAGCCAGAGTATTTTGACGATTGTAAGGTAACAAACCGATATTTGGTTGTAGTGGATATTGGTGGTAGAGGTAGCAAGGCTGACTGGTCAGTTATCTGTGTCTTCGACCGATACTGGATGATGGAAGGTGGCAAGCCGTATGTGGTAGCCCAATGGTATGGGCATATTGATATGGACTTGCTGGCATGGAAGGCTGCACAGATAGCCAAGTACTACGATAATGCCCTCTTGGTGATTGAATCCAACACCTTGGAGACGAAAGACAAGGAGCATATCTTGGAAGGCGGTGATCAGTCTGAGTTCATCCTGAATCAAATCAAGGATGTATATGACAATCTCTATGCACGCAAACAGAGTGAAGCAGACATTAAGGAAGGTGTTCCACGCAAGTACGGATTCCATACCAATGTAGCAACCAAGCCAATGGTTATCTCTGTACTGGTTCAGGTAGTCAGAGAGCATCTATACGTTGAACGAGACCAGCGATGCCTGAACGAGTTCCTTACCTATGAGCGTAAGAAGAATGGAGCATACGGAGCCATTGATGGTAAGCACGATGATTTGCTCATGACAAGAGCCATCGGACTCCATATCTGCTTCAATGAAATGGAAATGCCAAAGATGATTCAGTATCAGACTAGGGTAATGAGAAAAAAGGTTTCTGTTTCGGCAGCGACCATCATATAGTTTCAACTTTAATTATACGATTATGAAGATTACTAAGATTTTCAAGCGCATCAAATGCGAGATTATGTACCGCCAAGCTACGGCTAAGGCAGACTATGCAGCCAAGAAGAACAAGGGTGAAATCTACTTTGTCCTACCTACGGAGAAGGGCAACCTGATGATTATGAACCGCCCACTCTTCGAGGCTTTCAAGAAGACAAAACTTGTAGATAAGGATATGAAGTCGAGAGACCTCTTCCGTGATTGTGTCTATCATACCAACTGCAAGAGCGAGAGAGGAAAGCGCAGCCGCAAGCGCAAGTTCCTCAGATGGAAGGGCTTGATTTAATGCCCAAAAGTTAATGGATAAGAGATAGGTAGAGAAAATTCTGCCTATCTTTGCGCTATTATTAATAATGTGTAATATTACGTAATATGGATATTTACAAAATAGTTAAAGGTAACTCTTTCTCTCTTTTTATTCAGATGCAGAAAGCGTACATTAGCCAAAACAAACAAAAGTTGGAATATCTGGATATAGCTGCAGTCAACAATCTGGAGGTTATTCTGACTGACTATTTTGGTGAATGTGTAGCAAAGATGCCTACAAAAATATGGGATATTGCTGATGGATCATACCCACATAGCGAAATCATGGTTACTTTCCCAAGCGATTTGGATGAAGGAATCTACGGAATCACAGTAAGGGGTAAGCATAACGGAAACGACCTATGCAGTATCGAAAAGAAGCTGTTCCGAATTGTAGAGAGAAATGGCAAATCACACATTCCATTAGGAATCGTGGAAGGAGAAATGGGTGGTATGTACAATACAAAGTATTGGATAGAGCTGAATACAGAGGAGGATGCTGGTGTAGATAGCACTTCTGTTCTGTTGAATGTTACTCCATCTGTTATCGCATACGATGGCGATGAGCATAAGTTTGTTCTATCATGGACGATAAAGAACAAAGATAAAAACATCATCCCTTCATCATTGCAATTAATTGATGGCGAAAACATTATGGATTTGGACAAAAGTACCAACTCTATCGAAGTAAAACGCTCAAATGTTGGAGTTTATATATTTCATATTCTTGCAACAATTAATGGGAATATCTATAAAGCGACTGCAACCGTAAGGATTGGAGCATCCTTATATGGTGCTTCATCTGCATCCGATGTAGAAAAACTGGATTTGTCATATCTTATCGGAAGAAATGAATCGTTGGTTGATCAAGAGATAACAGTTAGAACAACCGAGGAAAATGATACGGTATGGTTTGTATCTTTGGTTCCCCTTCGTTTTATTCAGGCTAACATCGAAGCTGATTTTCACGAAACGATTGTTGGAGCCTTATATTATTATAATTCAGACCCACTTATTGTTGGTGACAATACATATACAATTAAAGCAAAATAAATATGGTAAAATTAGGTAGTACGCTAGAATCATCAAGAAAAGATGGAAGACTAGCCAATTCAGACAACATATATGACAAGATCTCAGGCAAGATGCAGGAGGATATCAATCGAGAGGTTTCTGCCTTATCTCCAGTTGACGAGGAAGACCTTACTAGATCATCCAATGATAACGGACGTTCTGTAACCAAATTTGCAGACCGTTCATATTCTCCTCAGAATTTCAGCGGCAAGGGCTATAAGATTCTTCGTAAGAACATCAAGCCGGTCTCTCTTGCCATAACAGAAATAGTAGTATCATCTGCCCCTACGTCAGATGGTTATCTAGCATTCATCATTAATGGTGTAGAGAGCCACGTTGATGTGTTAGCATCCACTGATACAACAACAGACAAAGTAGCAGAGAAAATAGCTACCAAGCTCAAAGATACAATGCCTGAGTATGATGTCTCTAAAAGCGCATCAACCATCACCCTTACCCGAAAATTTGGTGGAATAGTCTCTACACCATCATCATTCAGCGCAGTTGGCACTGGTGCATTATGTAGTGTCGAAAATTGTAGCAAGATAGAGCTTCGTAATCTCCTAACGGCAGCTATGCTAAATCAAAGTAATACTATCTATGAGATAAGATACGATTTTGACTTGAATGGGGCTACCATAGAAGTGCCAGAAAATTGTGAATTTAAGTTTTGTGGAGGATCCTTAAATAATGGTATTTTTGTATTAAATAAATCATACCTTTCTGGTAACATTTTAATACTTTCAACAGTAGAAGGTACATGTCTAAACAGTGAAGTAAATCCTATTTGGTTCGGTGCAGACAAAACAGGAAAAAATGATTCAAAAAAGGCAATTCAAACGGCAATAGATATTTCTTATCATGTTACTATTCCCGCAGGTAATTTTTTAGTAAATGGTTCTATCTATCTCAAAGAAGGACTAACCTTGGAAGGTATAGGAGGATATTCATATTTAATACAAAATAGTGAATGTGAGTTTTTAATTGATGCCAAAGAATTTACACAAGCAATATGCGTAAAAAATCTTTTTCTAAAGTGTAATTACTTGAGTGGCGGAATGCATATTCACGGCTCAAAAAATTATGTAAACACACCTAGATCGTATTTTGAAAATTTATGGTTTTTGGGTTGTGCTGATTATGGAATTAAAATGATAGACAAATGTAACGGATATGTTTTCAATAATATTAGTGTAGGCAATGTTAGAGACAGAAGTGAAATAAAATTTGGCTTCAATACATATTCTGAAAAACAGACATTAGGAATCGGTATTGCAGCAAGTTGTAGTGATTCTTTTTTTAGTAATATTAATGTTTTTTGGTGCAATCAATGGGGTATCAATGATTGGGCTGGAAATTTATATACTAATATCAAAGCATGGGGGAACGGAAAGTACTTACGAGAAGATAATTTAGCAGGGAACGTCCAGTTGAACCATCAAGGTACTGTATTTTCAAATTCTTCTATAGAGGAAGGCTATGGACATGGTATTGTGCTTAATTGTAATCATGCAACAATAGAAAGTTTGAGGCTTTTACCTAATGGTCAGCCTAGTGAAGTCGCAGAGCCTACCTATGATATTGTTTTTGTTAAAGACGCTCATAATAATACAATTAGGGCACATTATGCAAAAATGCTATCAGGGCAATCAAAGAAAACACTTCATATACCAGATACAGCAAAGGCAAATAATATTAGCATCACATACGATTATACAGAAGCTGACGATAATAATTTTTACAAAGACTTCGGTACAGAAGATTATATGTATAATTTAAGTAATGTTATATTGATAAATGAGAAAAGTAATCAAGAATATTTTAGAAACGACATAATACATTTTTCGCATAAAAAAGAAGGTGCTACTAACAACACATTTTCTGCTAAAAATGAAAGCAATAATTTAACTTATTCCATTGATAGTTGTATTGCAAACGATAATTTCGGATATACAGTATATCTCTCTTTCTGAATATAAAAATATAAAGATTAATTATATGTTTTTAAAGGCAGAATATGAATTTGATAATGAAGATGTGTTAAATAAAATATCTCCTTTCCTATGTATAGATGTTATAAATAAAAGAGAGGATAAATCATCATTTCACAGTGTAGCGAAAGGTACTCTTACAAGAATAGCAAAAAACAAATATCTTGTAGAATGTTATTTGCATATACAAACAGAATTTAATCATTCAGATTATGTTACATTATATCTATGTATCAATTCGAAAGAAGCAATTTCCGAAAAATTTAGCGTAAAGTTAAATGATGTAAAATATAGTTATTCTGGAGAAAATATTAATATCAAGTATTTTAATCCAGAGAAAAAGTATTTATTGTTTAATCAACCAAGTGAAGGCTTCATTTTTGCAGATAAATATCAGTTTATAAAAGATGGACATTTCATGTACTATGATTTAGGCAAGAAGAAAAACTGCTATATGGACGGAACTCCTGAAGATGCTGTAAGATCAGGAAGTGTTGCTCAAAGACCAAACAATGTTAGTTGTGGTTTTATTTATAAAAATACCGAAACTAATAAATGGGAAATCTTTAATGGTACTGCTTGGGAGAATTTGGATGGAACTCAAATAGCAGATATTACCCAATAATTTGTAGAGAGTGTGCGTGTACCATAAGTTATGGCACACTCTCATACCTATTTTTATGATAAAGCAGTTCCATCCACGTTCACCCAAGCAGTACCATTCCAAAGAATCTTCTTTTTGAGTGTTGCGTCATAGAAAGTAAATCCTTCATTGGTACTATTTAAGTTAGGTCTTTCTTCTGTTGTTCCATTCTTTTTATTAAAAAAAGATTCACCAAAAGAATCTGACCATTTTGTTCCATCCCAAATAAATATAGTCTTCTTAACAGTATCAAACCACATTTGTCCTACATACAGCCCTTTGTAATTTATGCCATTCCGAACTTCTATTGATAGTTCTATATTGCAAAATAGTGTTAGGCTGATTAATCATAACTGCCGTTTTACAAAGAATGCTTAAACAAATAGCACTGTATATAAGCATTCATTATCCTATCATATATAAAAAAGCTAATTCAGGTTATACTACTAAGAATATCCAAAATTCCTCCAAAAATAGCTTTGAGAATATCTATGATAACTTGACCTATTTTACTAATATTTACTACTGCCAGCAACGCAAGGAGCCAAGTTACTCCTTTATCTATCCAAGGTTTCCAAATGTTCCATGGTCTAACCTCAGACTTTTTCCATAAGATAGGAATTTGTTTCTTGCCTAAATCAGTTATTTCAACACCTCTTTTATAATCGTTTCCTCCTCTACCATTAGGTTTTCCATACATTTTATCTTCTAACCAACCCTGACTAACACAATACCTTTCAGCTTCATACCCAATATGATTGCCATAACTAACTTTTTCAGAAAGTATAGAAAATATCTTTTCTTCTTTCTTTGAATGCTTTTTGCAATTAGAAAGAAGACATCGCAAGATAACATCGTTATTTATTTCTCCCATATTCTCTTTATAATTACATCATTTCGCTTAACGTTCTTTTCATACTTCTCTAAAGAAAAACGCTGATAAAATTTGTTTCTGTAGTTTCCTTTTAAACTAAGTCTATGATACACTGATTCACTTTCGTTTTTATCTTTCAGGCTGAATCTTGGTGAATCAGAACCGTTAGAATCACTAACTTGTTGTTTCTTCATATATATGCTATAATCTGAAAAGCCATCAGGGAATATATTCACATTCATATAAGCACTTTCTATGAAGTAAAGGCAAACAACCTTTCGGCTATCCTTAACAAGCAAAGAAATCTTATATACAGGCTTGTCAAAGATTGATACACTATACACCTCTTCCGTATCATAGCTCTCTATTCTAGAGTTGCCATAACACATGTGCGAGATATACGCTTTAAGATTTCGATCCATACCATTGATACAGATAGGATTTGTTACACAATATCCCCAATGACCAAAAGCCCCTCTTCTTCTACCAAAAGATTCTACTGGTATCTTGCTAACATCAATAGCTTGCATAGATTCTTCATCGCTCAGTAAAGCATTCTCTAAGCGGCTCACATATCCTTTATCTCCCTTCTTTTTATACATACCGTCTTTTGTGTAAAGGATAGCTTTATCGTGCGAACTTATCCTAACTAAAAAGATAATCACTAATATAAGAATCACTAAGCCAAAGAATATCAATATTCCAACCATAAGCATGAAGTTTTTTAAGTTTATAAACTGATTGCAAAGATAGTAAAATCCTTTTATTCTGCCTCATTAATTAACATTATTAACGCACAAGTTGGAAGAACTTCTCACATAGACTACCCATTATATAGCAAGGCTCCTCGCTGAACATATCAATATGATCATGCTCACAGATATGCGCTACTACATGCAGTAGTTCGTGACCGATGGTGTTGATGATACTTGCTGCATTGCCCTTACCTATAGCAAGAACGCTTCTCCGTTGGGCAAGGTTGGAATACGTGAGACCTCTGTCTGCACTCTGCTTGGTTAGATGTTCTTGGGCTTCTGATAATGGATTGCCGCTGCATCCTATATCAGAAAGAGCATAGCATATCTCATCGGCATCATCCGGCTGATAACCTATGAAACATACTATGCTCCAATCGTACTTCGGGAGTTGTATTACTCTTCTGATCATAACACATCTTCCCAAGGGATAGGCACTCCGTTGTGGCAGCAGTCGGCATAGAATCTGTTGAAGATGAAACCATCCTTCTGATCGGCATCATCCACCATATCCTTGATGAACTGGGCTAACTGCTCCTCATCCTTGATGGAAGACTTGTAGAAGTCTGCCCTCGCCATATTCGCCACATATACATGGTCGTAGCCTATCTTATTCTTCACCTCTATTCCCTGACCAAGCAGCAGGGCATCCACCTTCTCCTTATCCCAAAACGAGACACTTACATCACGCTTGGAGGAAGGGTCATACTTGTACATCAGGCTTACCGCCCACTCGCACATCTTCTTGCTGAAATGATAGCCATTGTATCTGAGATAAGAAACCATTCCATCAGGTCTGAGGTCATACATATCCAATGGCATTCTGCATATTCCCATATTGCTGAATATTAAAGGGAGTCTGGATCCGACATAAATTCGCCACCAAACTCCCAAGTTAAACACTAGCGACCGCCACCATTGTAGCCGCCACCACCTCTTTCACCATAGCGGTTCGGGTAGTTCCAATCATCATTGACGTTGTTGAATCTACGTCTGTTCTCACGCTCTTCACGTTCCTCACGCTCTCTTCTCCAATCGTCACGATAATCAGGCATACGCTCACCCATACGCTCCTGCTTCATCTTTTTCAGACAAGACATAGCCTTGCTGCCAAAACCAAGCATAGATTCGATGTTGTCATACAAATCATCGAACTTATCTTCTGTAATCTCAATCATTACCATAATCGTTAGATATTAAAGTGAATAGATAGGAGATTACTTATTGATGCTCTGCTGGAGCCATCCCATCATCTTGTCAATCTTGCCCTCAATGCCGGAAACCTTGCCTTCCAGCTTGTTGATTTTCTCGGTCTGTTCCTTCTCCTTGGCTATCTGGGGGTTGAGTTGCAGTAGCATTCCCTCACAAGATTTAACGACTCTCTCGTGGTAATCTACGCTCTCCAGTATCGCCTTGGATTGTCTCAGCATTGCATCGACCTCGGAACTCATGGCATCCTTGCTGTCGCTCACCACAAGATTCTTGTCGTTGGCTATCTGTCCGTTAGCAGGTAGCTGTTTGAAATCCACTTCCTCGTCATTGATCTTCACCTTCACATCAACCACAGTCTCCATAGGTTGAGGGGTGAAGCCATTATTGAAAGAAGGGTATCTCGTCTGAGGATTGCTCACCGAAACAACCTGACCGATCCGTAAGCTCGGGTTCTCGCCCTTGTCGAGGACATAGAATAAAGAATTTGTTCTTAAACCTTGAAACATAATGTAATCTCCTATTATCTATTCTTGTTAAACAATACCCGACATCATCTGTAGGGTGTTAGTATCTCTCTCAAACCAGAACTGATAAACACCAGTTCCCTGTACGTCTGCAACCGTCAATGGTTCGCCATTATACTTGGTCACAGCCTGAGTACTTCCGTTGGTCTCGAAAAGGATAGGCAGCGTACCAGTCGTTCCAGTCGGAATAGCCTGCATCAGGTTCACGAAAATCGTACCCCTATAGTTGGTATTCACGAAAGCGTGGTTTTTGAACGAGAAAACAACATTGTTGGTGTTCACCACCACGCCCGTAGAAGCGATAGCTGCCGAACCATTACGATTCACCCATGTATAAGGTCTTAACCAAAACATAGCAGCCTCCTTTCTTTAACCCCAGAATCCAGCACCATTGGCAGCATTCAGTCCATACAAGCCAGCCTGATAAGCGACACAATTAGGAACCGCAGTAAATGGGCTATAAGGAGTGGTTACGGTTTCCGGCAACTTACACTTGATACCAGCCACCTCGTTCTGCAAGCCAGCCAATACCTGATTGATAGGAGCCACAGCCTGACCAACAATCTGAGAGGTCATAGCAGAAGACTTGAAGGTGCTGTTCTCCTCACGGAGGGCATCAATCTTATTCTGCATTTCCCTGAACTCAGCTTGCTTTTGTCCGTCAACGATGGTCTGAGTACTCTCCTTGATAGCGTTGTGCAAATCACAAGTCTGTCGCTGAGTCTCATAAGCTACGTTAGAGAAGCCACGCTCCTGACCTACTGCCACGTTGTTAATTGCATTCTGCAAGGTTCCAGTCTGCTGACAGATAGCCAGACGGTTCTCGCAGCAGCAGTTTGCAATCTGCTGAGCAATCTGCATATTACCCTGCTGCAAAGCATTGATAGTCTGCATACCGCTCATACCAACCTGATTACCTACGTTCTGAACCTGAGAAGTCAGGGCAGAGATAGCACTCTGAATCTGACCTTCGGTGCAGTTCAACTGAGTGGCAAGGTTACTGAGCGCATTGCGGTTGCCACCGATGGCATCCATCAGGAGACCACGACCATAGTCATTGTTGATCTCATTGGCAAGACCACCACGACCATTGCCGAAACCGAATCCATTACCACCCCAGCCCATAAGGAAGAAGAGGAAGATTACCCACATAAACCATCCACCTTCGCCACCGAAACCATTGTTTCCCTTCATGGCAAGAAGGACATTTGGGTCAACACCCTGCTTCTGGAGAAGGGGTGCGAGAAGACCGAGCATCCCATTGTTGGATGTTGAGCCTTCGTTTCCGAATACATACGTTTTACTTTCCATATTATCCTGAAATCTTTTGTTAAACATATAAATGATACTCACTTTGTAACGTTACGAGCACAAAGATACGAATAATATGGAGATGAACGGATAAACTCGTAAAAGGTTCTATAAGTGTGTGATGAGCAAAGATTTATGGTTACGGAAAAGGTCGTAAAAATACAGGAGGGGCGATTGGGTCTCTCCTATATATAATAATGTGTAGCTAATGCTATATGCTTATGCCATACTTTCGGGCTTGCTTGCGGAAGAAAGCTTTCTTGTTGGCGAAGAACCTGATGAGCGATTTGTTCCACTTCTTTTCATGCCCGAACTGGTCGTGGATGCCCTCAGGTATCTTTCCATCGTGAACATACTTCTCGAAGGAGGAGATAGACTTCCCCATTTCGTGAGCACACCAGCCCTTGTTGGCTTGGGTATCATTCATCATGGCAGTAAGGAGTGCCACCAGTTCCATATCATTCTCTGACAGACCGCAAGGGATAGGTTTGCCTTCCGCTTGTGCTACTGCAGATTCGTGAGCCTTGTCAGCAAGAGCACGAAGTCCTGCTTCGATGATGCTGTAATTTACTAATTGCGACATAAGCATATATAATTAAAATGAGTGTAATCAGGAACATATCACAATAGTACATCTGATTCGTGATAACGATGGAATCATACATGACGTGAATCACATTGACTCCTGCAATATAGAAAATCGGAATGCGCCACTCTACACACAATCGGTGCAACACCTGACCTTTCCAAAGAGAAATCGGGTAAAGAATGTAAGTGATGAAGTAGAAGAACCAGATAGGTTCCTCGTTCTCTTCATACCACAGCGTTATCTCCATTTTGTTGTCATAGAACTGAGATATACCATACCATCTGAAAAGCATGACCAATATAGGCGCATACTTGAAATAAAGCAAATCTGTCTTGATCTTGCTGCGTTCGGGGATAAGCTTAACTATCTCACCGAACATTCTACTGACACGTTGTTCATTTTCATTTTTATCCATAAGCGTTTCGTTTTTAAGTTTAATGGTATTGAACCGTTGATTTAAATATCTGATAAACAGATGTTCTTAGATGTAGCAAAGATAATGAGACTTTTTGAAAACGAAGTTATTTTGAGAGATTTTAAAGTATAATCTTTGTTAATACTTTCAGATTGAAACTTTTTCCTATCAAATCAAGGGTGTTTTGTGCCGGATTGAAAGCAAATTCCTTGCCTAGAGACAATTATCCCCCGAAAGCATAACACCTTCGGGGGATAGTCATATTTGCATTACTTCTTCTCAGCCTTCGCCTTCTGGTTAGCCACAACCACCTTATTGGCTGGCTCCAGCACAGAGAGGATTCGCTTTCTCAGTTCACGGATTCTCTTCATATCCTCGGCATTGTAGGCATCCTTGCCATCTTCCAAGAAGCCATTCTTCAACTCGGAAATCTCCTGCTTGTCAAGGGAAATCTCGTCAATGGCATCAATGGCAACCTTGTTGGTGTTGTAGTAACCATCGCTTTGACCAGGAGCCGTGTCAACCAAGAGTTCGTAGGAAGTCTTGAATCCATTCAGCTTGGTGTAGAGTTGTTTCAGCTTCAAGTCCTCGAAATCATCCTTCGGAGTAGCGTGAGACTTATATATATCCTCGGCATTCAGCTTGTGAGGTCTGTACTCTTCCCCACTCTCCTCGGCACGTTCCTTCTTCTTGTCTTCCTCATACTTCTTCACCTTCACATCTTCCTGCTTATACTGCTTATATTCCTCTGAGCCATAGAACCGCTCTAGCATAGAGTAATCGCCATCCACCTTAGCTTGTTTCTTCAACTTGCTCAGGGTATTGGCTGCACGGTCGTGGTTCTCCTTCATATTCCAGAACTCATCACCCTGCTTCTTGGTGACTGGTCTATCATCTGGGTTGCTCACGAACTTGCTTACCAATGGTATGTCTGCCATCTTGATTTCCTTCGGGTCGTTGAGTGACTTGGTTAGTACACCGAGCACCTGACTACCCATTGTGTATGCACCACCGAGATAAGAAGACAAGACGTGATCAACCACCGCTGGGTTGTTCAGATTGTATCTTGGGTCTCCAAAAGCATCTATGGCATTCTGCTGTACATCAGGATAGTCGTTTCCGATTGAGTTAACCATCTTCGATACTCGCACCAGCCAATCAGGAGTGCCCACGTATGCCTTGGTGAAGTTCGGGTCATACTTGTTGTACTCCGTGTCCTTGAATAATGGCTTGCCAGTGAAATCAACATTGAAAGCCAACTCGAAGACAGGACGGATAGGGTTCGGCATCAGGCTGACTGCTATGTTGCCATCATATCCAGTCGGGTCAAGCGGAAGCATATCCACCACCTGACCGAGCAAGTCTTCTGCATACTGGCTCCAAGTTTCCTCTGCCAGCTCGCCACCCATCATCTTGGAAGCAATCATATCGCCTACTCCATAAAAGGCACGGAACTCCTGAGCAAGCGGAATCTTCACATACTCATGAGTGAAAGGAACCCACATAATCAGGTTGTTTCGTCTATCCCACTTGGTGAACTGCCAGTACTTATCCTTATCATCATCACCACCCAACAGACTCATCAGAGCAGCGTTAACGATAGGAACCAGCACACCACTCGCCAACCAAGCTGCAGTAACAGCCGTGAACTTGAAAGGATGATGTTTGGTAAGCGCACACAAGGTCTGCAAGCTCTGTACCGCTGGGTTGATGAAGAGATAGAGGTTTCTAATCATCTGCCATCCGTATTCGCCAGTACCCTTGCGATTGAAGTTCAGGGTTACATCTTTGGCATCATTCACCGCCTCATCAATGGAGCGACCATACTGGATGGAAGTCATATAGACCGCAAATCGGTTGCTATCCTCAATCATTCTGTTCAGGAACTCAATGCCATCCATAATGGTGTGCCCTACCTTAACTGGGTTCGCCTTCCATCTATCCAAATCCTTCAAGTCGTTCTTGAATTTCTTCTTCAAGTCTTCCACATCAAGCGAAGAGACAAAGCCAGTCTCGCCACCATTCATCATAAAGTCATAGAACATCTGTTCCTTTGCCGTAGCATTTCCGTTGTTTACCTTCTCTCTCAACTTGCCGTTCTGATAGTCTCTCAGCATAAAACCGAGATTCCAAGAGGTAGCCAGATTCTTTCTGAGGAGATAATTGTATCTGCCATCCTCACGAATAGCGGTAGAAGCCAGCGTCATGGTCAGGTCTCGGAAGTAGTTGGAAGGGATGAAGAGAGGAGAAAGACTTGTGTAGGCAGCAGCCATCTTTCTTCCCAACCAAGCAGCAGCCCTATCCAGCTTACCGCTCTGAATTTCTCTCACTCGGTGTGCTCTGGTATTGTTCATCGCCTGAGCCAACTGAGGATCACCATTCACGTAGATTACATACTCCTCGCCATCCTTCATCACTCTCACCTCATGCTCTCTCTCCTCGCTATGAGTCTGAGGATAGGCTATGTTCAATCCGTCTCTCTGCTTGGTAGCATCGCCAGTCTGAGCCATCTGCTCCATCTTCTGCTCGAAAGCATCAATGGCAGCTTTCACCTGATTACTATTCATCTGAGAAGTAATCTGAGGGGTAGCAGGAATCCATTCTTCATTTCCGTTGGCATCCGTACTCTTCACATACCAAGCCTTGCTCAGGGTGAGCAGGGAGGTTGGATGATTCTGCGCCAAGAGCATCAGATGCTGCTTCACCCAGTTCTTGTTGTTCAGCAGGATTCCACTCTCTGCCATATTCTCGATGTATGCGATAGGATCATCAGCGATAGAGGTTCGTCCATGTGCAGTCTTCAAGGTCTGATTGAATGCACCCTTGCCGCCACCGATATAGTCCCATACTTGGTCGGCAGTAGTGCCATCCCAGCCACGGAGAGGAATATAATGGCTATACATACCCTTCACATACTCGTAGGCATCCTTGCTCATCATTCCTGCCTTGAAGCCATCACGGAGAATCTTCTTGGTGGCAGCATTCGTTGCATTCCAAAGAGCCTGAACCTCGGCAAGATGCTTGGTCTCCACATCCCTTACCAGTCTGTGAGCAGCTTCCTCGAAGTCGGAACCTTCGAAGAGTGAAGACAAGCCGGAATAATCGTAGGCGATTCCGTTATCATCGTAGCGGTAGTCCATATAGGATGGAGAGTACTTTCCTCGGAGAGCATTATCCTTCTGTCTCCAAGTGGTGAAATCTACCCTGCCAAACTCCAAGTCTGCATCATTTGACACACGATCCAAGTTGTTTTTGTATGCCTTGTATGCTGCACTTCTCTGATTCACATCTTCATAGTCAGCTTCCAAAGACTTCTTGAATGCCATCTGAGCATCACGCTCCAAGCCGTGTTTAGCCATCATATAGACTCGCACATTGTCGTAGCTATCGCCCAGCACCTTCTTCATCTGATGATAAGCCTTTATGAGTGGCTGCAGAAACTCGTTGTTGTATTCCTCAAACTCGTTCTTTCCCTTGCCGTGACTGCGGTTCTCGGCAGTATAGGCATCCTCAGCCATGTTCAGGCGGTCAACACCCACCTCCTTCATAATAGCTTCCTGAGCCTTGCGGATAGCCAGCATACTATCTTGGAAGGCGATTCTTTTGAGCACAGAACCACGCTGCAACTCTCGGTTGAACTCACCAAGGGCAGTATCATCACTCAAAAGATGCTGCTCGTAGGTTGGAGCAGTCTTCCAAAGAGCCATCATCTTGCGGTACTCGTCCACTCTCCTCAGGAAGTCAACGGCACTCTCACCAGCGTTGCGTTGTGGGATGGTTGGTCGCTGGGCATCCTTAGGCAGATTATTATCCTTCTTCCACTGGTTCAAGTCATGCTCAAACTTATCATAGCGCAAGGAGAATCGGGTATTACCCACGATATTGGCATTGTTCTCATCGAATATCACATAGTTGGAATCATCTTCCTTTGCACCTCCAAAGATGGTTCCAGCAGGGTACTTGATACCGACAAATCCTGCATCACTTAACAACTTACTAGCAGCTTCTTTAGAACCAAGTATAGAGGAAAGTTCATCATACAAGTCTTCACCTCTTACCTTACCATCAACACGACTTGGATAAATGGTCTCAATAGGTTCCTTGCCAATTCTAACCAACTCCTTATTTACCTTATTCAAATGAGATTTTTTCAATTTATTCTCCCAGTCAAGATAATCTCCATTATCATCAGGAATATCCACATCGTAAAGATAAGCAATATCATCAGGAACAGCTATTTCCTCATTCTTCTTTACAAGAATATCGCTAAGTTCCTTCAAATTATCATCATCAGGGAACATTTCTAGAGCAGAAGAAAGGTCTTTTCTCATAGCATCCAATCCCTTATCTACATCTTTATATTTATAGATATAGTGTCTTACCATATCTTTATTGCTGTCAGACAAATCTGTCACAAATTCAAAGCCGCCATTATTTTTCCTCATTTTGGCACGTCTTGTGTAGTCCTCAGCAATTTCCTTAGAATTGGTAACATAACCACCCCAACCAAATGCTTGCGAACCTTCGCCTTCACCCATGTGGCTGAAATCAAACTTGTCAAAGCTAGCACCAGTACCATGATAGGTACGGATGCTAAATTTAGGGTCAGAGCCAGTAAGAAGAGGAGCAATAACATGCTCGGTCAACTGGGTAGGGATTCCATTGCCGATGATGGTATGGCTCAAGTTCTCGGAGAATGGCATCTTGTAATCATCGCTCACTCCTGATACTCTTGCGAGCACTCTTCCCATGGCACGATATACCTTACCATCCGGCATCACAATAACATCACCACTCTTCGTTCGGAGCGTTGGCAGGAGTTCATCAGCGAAAGCGTGAGGAACCTTTCCGTCAGCGTAGGCACTGCCCATCACATATAATGGCTTGTCAATGTTTCTCCAGTCAATGCCATCAGCCTTCAAGCGAATATCCATCCAAGGAGCCACACCATTCTTCTTCTCAGTCAGGGTCGGGATAATATCAGCCACAGCTTCATACCATCCACTCTTGTGTGCCATCTTCTTTGGCTTTTCAGGGAGTTTGCCATCACGAACCGCACGGACAATCAATCTCTCTCGGTTGGTGTAGCCGCCATAGTCAGCAGCGTTATACACATCTGCATCCCAAGTATAGCCGTTGGCATCCAGAGCATCCGTGATAATCTTCATCGCTTCCGAATCCTTATAGCCCTTCACATTCTCAATAGTCACCACCTTTGGCTTTACTGCATTGATGAACTCAGCAGTACTAGCAGCAGTCTCCTTGTCAAGTTCCACCTCAGCGTGGTTACTCTTCGCCTGAGAGTAGTTCTTGCATACTGGGCTGGCATGGAAGTACTCCACCTCGCCATCTATCTGCTTCACCAACTCCTTAGGGTCAACATCACGGACATCAGCAGTAACGATATGCTGCCCGAAGTTATTGCGATATACACCGCTTATCTTCTCGTCATACTCCACGGCAACTACTGGGTCGATGATACCCTTCAAGCCTTCCTCAACAAGACCGCCACCGCTAAAGTAGGTTCCAGCCTTAATGAGAGTGCCATTTTTCAGGGAGAACTTAGGTTCCTCGCCAGCAATCTCTGCCTTGCGGTTCTCGCCCAGAGCCTGAGCAAAATGAATCATCTTCTTGTTTGCCATCCGCCAGCCGCTCGGCATATCCTCAACGGCAGTCTTAATAGCCTCATCCACCTCACTAGGAGTGTTCAGACTCTTCAAGTCCTCAGCCACATCAGCCGCCCCACTCTCCTTTCCGTCAGCCATATCACGGAGAGAGAAGGACACATCGCCCACACCCAAGAATATCTGGTCTTTGCGAGCCACGTCTTCAGTAGATTCAGCGAGAGTTTTTCTTCGCTCCTCAGGAGTCATGTTCATTCTTTCCTGCACATTTCTTGCTTCCACCTCGCCAGCAAGCGACTTGTAGCTGTTGTAATCATCATTCGCCTGATAAGCATTATAAAGACCTCTGTTCTTCTCAACGATAGCCTTAGCCTCATCCTCCTTGCCTTCTGCTCGCAACTGGCGAATCTGCTTAGTGACCTCTGCTAATCTCTTCTTAATCTCACCTCTAACCAATCTAGGGCTACCTCCTCTATCAAAGCCCTCAATAGACTGAATTGCATGCTGAATCTCGTGATTCAATATACTATTCATATATTTCAGCTCGTCAGCATGAATGGTAATGAGGTTTGTCTTGGCATTATATTCACCATTTGAAGGCATATCGTTCATAATAGCATCCGTTTCAATACGTACATCCTTCAAATGAGGATAAGCCTTGAATAGTTCAGGAGCATCAATCACATCAGAAAGCTTGCCACCATTCCATAGCATATCATCCTCATAACGCTTAACAATATGTCCACCGCCTACATCCATCGTGTCCTTGATCATGGCATCCGGCATTTCGTATCTCCACTTGCCATCAGCACCACGTTCCCAGCCAGTAGCCATCTTGATTTCCTTGGCATCCTTCTTCTCCTCTTCCATCTTGCGAGCCACAGAGAGATTATCCATACGGAAGGTACGCTCCTCTGCCTTGTCAGCAGCAGCCGCACCACGCTCGCCAGCGAGAGAGAAACGAATATCATTGTTGTCGGCAGAGAAATCGCCATTGTTATTCTCGGCAGACTTGATTTGGTTGGCATCCAGAGCACAATAGGAAATCTTGGTAGGCTCATAGCTATCATCCACCTCTTCAACAAAGATGGCTCCATCATAGCCTTTCTCCTTAATCTTGTCAGCCATGCCCTCTTCATCCATGATACCCCAAAGATTGTCCTGAGTGTCCATGCCCACCATGTACTCCCAGCCAGTCACATCTTCGTAGATTCTATCATAGTCTTCGCCAGTCAAATCCATCGGTCTTCGGATATTCAGGAAACAAGGAACCACGTTAGCCTTGCCGCCACGGTGTCTAGACGAATTGGATGCAAACTCCTCAGCCAAGCCCTTATCAGGAGAGAAGAAGAATCCCTCAGCCTTCACCTTGTCTTCAAGCCCCATAATAAAGCGGACACCCTCCTTTTTCTCAAAGGTATTGAACTCGGCACTTCTACCATGCCAAACCACCATAGGTTCGCCATTCTCATCCACCACCTTGGAGGCATTCTCAGGATCATTCTCCCAATCACCGAACCAGTTCTTGAAGTTTGCAGTACGGACGGTTGCCCATTGTTCTGCATCCAGTTTGGTCTTCTCACCATTAGGAGCAGTCATATAGGTTCCGTTTGCCTTGGCATCAGCCACAATCTTCTCCTTTTCTTCTTTCAGAGAGAAACGGATATCACTCTTGCGAGAATTGAAACGCTTTGAAGGAGGAATCACATTGCCCTTATTATCATAAGTAATGAGGTCATTCAGCTTACGATTATTCTTGGCATTCTTATATCTGTATTCCTTACCATCATCAAAGCCGAACTCGTTAACATCATTGCCATCCCACCATAATTGATTTGCAGGAACTTCATCTTCAATGGTACGAAATTTTCCATCCAACCTGTTATCACCGTGCATTTCAGCATACTTCTTTGAAGGAGTAACCCAGTCACCATTACGCAACTTACCTTCCTTTACAGAAGTAGGAACGGCACGATAAACCTTAACCTTAACATCTTTCTCGCCATTCTTAATGGCATCAAGTGCATTCTTTATAACATGAGCAGACTCCAATCCATAAGCAGTATTATTCATATATGCTCTTGGATTGTCGAAATAATCATCAGGCTGCAAGTTATAACCTAATGCAATATCTTCCAAGTTTACATCAGGAGAGTTTTCTATGTCGGCTCTTCTAGCCTCATCAGACTCATATTGAGGATTTGATGGAGCAGCCCACGCTCCCTGACCTTGGTAATCGCTATCGGCATCATCATACCCCTTGCGTCTAGCTGATTCATCAAGCATTTCCCTTGCTGTCGATTCATCATTATTAGCAATGGCATCCATATAACGCTTATCAAGTTCATCAGTTGGAATCAGAGAGAGTTCATCCAGATGTTTCTGTCTCTTCTCTTCCTCTTCCTGCGCTCTTTTTCTTGCAGCTTCCATAGCATTACGCTGAGCCTCCACCTGCTTTCTTCGTTCCTCAATCATAGCGTCAAGGTCACCAAAGTTCTCTTTCAAGGCTTCATTTATAGGTTTGGTGTACTTAATAATATCCTTAAATGAGGAAATCTTGTCTTCATTTTCCTGCAATAAATATCGTTTGATGTTTGCTCTGGCACGTGCAGCCTCAGCAGTAGAACCTCGTTCAACTGCATTCGCATACATAGCAACATCATCCTCATTTACCCCAAACTTTTCTGCAACACTTTTGATTTTTTCATCCTTCAACGAAAACTTTTCGCCATTTTCCTTGGCAGTTTCAGAAGAATTGTCTATCTTTGCAGCAGATTCCTTGGATTGGGAGAGAGCTGTGTCACCTCCCAACGAAGAAGTGGCAGTGTCCATACTCTTGCCATTTTCCAAGGATTCTCTTTTCTCGTATGCAGTCAACAGCCATTGTTCTCTAGGTTCACCCTTATACTCCTTACTTACAACAGCAAAGTGTGTAGGTGATTCTAACTTGATGCGATTGTCGCTTTCCTGAACAACCTCCATACTATCTATGATAGACTGCAAATTGTCAACAACCTCAGGATGCTTTCTCAGAATCTTATCAAGACCAGTTTTCTTATCTCCCCATACCAAAGATATATCACCAATAGTATGATGATGCAATGCAGCAGCAGCCTCACCGCTACCAAGTTTCTTCAAAAACTCTATAGCTGCTTTAGCTTTACCACGGAACTGATTGTATATATTTCCAAAAGCACCAACACCAACTGGCTTGATTTCAGCAGCCCCAACTTTAGTGTTGCTTATGCCATCAATAAGGTTGTCAACCATCCCATAGCTATCAGCAACCGCCTTCTTCAAAGCAGCAGGAATCTCGGCAGGAACATCTTCCTTTCTTCTCATTCGTCTTACCACATAATCAATAGCTTGGGCAGCATCAGAAGTGAAGATACCTGTCTTGTAGTTGTATGACCGAGCATGGTTTAAGCCATAGCCTACATCATGTGTCTCATGTGGGAGATTCTGCAATTCGGTCAGCACCTCTACCGCCTTGGCATTGTCGGCAATACCCTTCATGTTGCCAATGGCAGCACTAACAATCTGGTCAACCTCTTCATCAAGCAATCCCTGCTTGGTAGCCGAAGACTTCACCTCATTGTCCGAGATATTAGGATAGACCTCGGTTGGATGAGCCACACGTCCATCAGGCAAAGTGATATAGTATCTTAGTGGACGATTTGTAATATCGCTCACAACATAGCTATCAGCAGTAGGTTCATACACTCTCTTCTCCTTGCCGCCAGCGGTCTCTTCGATATGATAAGGAACACCATTCACCTTATAGGCATCCTTCAATGTAGAAAGGACTTCCTTCTTCTCTTCATCGCTGAGTTTCTTGCCAGCTTCAAATCGGACTGGTTTTGACTTCAACGAGAACTTGGTGTGCTCTGTGATTTTCATATCCTCAGGCTTGAAGATAACATAGTTTGTATCACCTACCTCAGCACCACCAAAGTTACGACCAGCCTTATACTTGATGCCAGTATATCCAAGAGAAGAGAGAAGTTTACTTGCAGCCTTATCATCATTGAAGCTTGCATCATCCTTAACACTTCTCATTGAGATAGTCTTATAGAGGTTGCCAAAGGTTCTATCCTTCTTCAAGTCCTTAATATCGTAGCTACGCAAAGAAGGTAGTGCTTTAGCTACCTTATCTATCAGTTCATCAGTTATAGGAGTATCCCAATCCAGATAGTTGTTTCCATTATCATCAGGTATATCCACCTCATAGAGAGAAGTCTTTGGAGTTTCGACAGACAAATTTAAGTCAAGCAATTTCTTCATTACATCAATCTGCTTTTTATAGAAATCTCCTTGATTCTCCTTATACAACTTTTGATATTCATCAATGGAGTCTTTTAGCTTTTGTTTAGCCTTTTCTACCCTCATTCTATCAACATTCACAAGGAAGTTATCTGCCTTAGAAACTCCATCCATGCCAACAATACCACTAAGAGTTGCCGACATGTGTCGCCAGTCCAGTTTTTCCCCATTATAGACAAAATACTTGTCTTTTCTGCCACTCTCGGCATAGTACTTTCCAATTTCTGGGGAAGAGGTAACATATCCACCCCATCCAAAACTCTGTGTACCTTCACCCTCTCCCATGTGGTCGAAGTCAAACTCTGTGAAGTCAGCACCGCTACCATGATAAACCTTCAGCGAGAACTTAGGAGCAGCAGCTATCTCCTGATTGATACTGTTCACCACATCATCAGTAACAATATCGCCCTCCTGAATCTGCTGAGGTTCACGACCAGCGTTCTTCACAAGTTCCGCTTGCTCAGCTCTAGTCAAGATACGGTTCACCTTCATCGCACCAGTAATCACCCAAGGATCAGTCTCAGGGTTCGGATTGGTACGATACATATAATAGCCATCAGTAGGCAGATGTTTCAAGCCAGCCAATGAGTGCTGATACTTGCCCGATGGATTGATACCCTCTTGGCGAGCTTCCTCCTGATAATCTACATCGGCAGCATACTCCACCTCAGCGAACACAAAATTCTTAGGGAAGAGAGTCTTGTTGCCCTCGGCATCCTTACGGTTGAACTGAATAGCATAAGGCACGACACCAAGATGCCAGCCTGGTCTATAGGCTAGTTTACCGCTACCGCCTTGTGTTCCCTTGCCGCCCTGCTTAACCTGAGGTCTGCCAGTCTTGCTTTCTCCAGCAATAGGAGCGGCATCAGCATCGAGCCATACACCCACTGGTGTAGCAGCACCATCAGGGTTCGCCACCATTGGTGGATAGAGTTTACCATTCTTCAATACGAACACCTTGTAACCGATACCCTTCTTCTTAGGCTCAGGCTTCTGACGGAGAGAGAAGGAAACATCTTCGCCAGTCTCAGAGTTCGTCACCTGACCATTGGCAGTCTTCACGTAGGCTTGTTCTATAGAGCGGATGATGTTCTTGGTCACACCGCTATACTCAGTACCAAAGAAAGCCATCTTTATCTTCTGCAATATCTCATGGATAACAGCGAGCAGAGGATGAGACATCTTCATAGCGAGAGTGTGAGCCAAGTTGAGGTCACGAATCATTTCGCCTACCGCATCAGCGACCACCTCCTCAGCATAGTAATCTCTAGCACGTCCAGAGAATCCGGCATCGGAATATCTCTTCATCGTCTCGTCTATCGCCTTGTCGAAGGCATCAGAGCCATAGGTATCAAGCACAAGCTGAGTCAGCTCATTGCAAGCAGCAGGGTTCAGGATCTTGATTTGGTGAGTCATTTCGTGACCGAAGATAAACTGAGCACCTTCCGTGATAGAAGAGTCAAGAGTGATGAAGATGGTACGATGAACGTTGCCATCGGCATCCTTGGTCTCCTGAATCCAGCCGTTGCCCAACTTGTCTGAGTACTGCCATTGAATGTTAGCACCCATCATCTTAGCCAGTCTCTCGAAAGCCTTTCGAGTCTTCTGCCCAACGATGCTGTCAACTACCTTCATATCATCCACCTTGTTCTTTTCTACGTCAGCAGCACGCTCGGCAGTTGTCTGCTGCTTGCCATTGTCTCTAGCTGAGAAAGGAAGGTCAGTCTGTTCACGCTGAGCACCAAGCGGATTCTCTTCCGTTGCATCCTCAGGAACCTCAATCGTCTTGCTACCCTCCTTTAGTTTATCAGGGAACTTATTCTGCTCAGGAGCATTTGTCTGCTCATTTGTCTGCTCGTTCTCCTCATCATTCTCCTCATCATTCTCCTCATCAGAGTTATCTTCCCCAGTCTTCTCCTCAGATTCAGGAGCCGTTTCTGTCTGTTGTTCTGATTCAGCCTTATTCTCCTCAGCGAATGCAGCGTTATCAGCCGCCTTCTTCTGCTCTTCAAGTATGTTCTCTGCCTGAGCGATACGGAGATTCTCAATGTAGTTTCTAGCTTCCGAAGCCTTGAAACCGCTAGTGAGCACACCAATAAGGGCATTGCGAATATCCTGAGTATCGAGAGATTCAAGGTTGGATGGACGATTCTCCCACAGACTATGTACGAGATCATCAATGGTAGTTCCCTTGCCATCAGCAGCGAGGAGCTGAGTCTTGGTAAAGTCTTCCCTGCTCAATCCAGTTTCCTGCTTTACACCCTTGCTTGTCTCTGTTCCCTCATAGTTGAGAGAGTGAGCACCGAGGTTGCTAGCCACATATTCCTCAGCAGTAAGCGGAATGGTATCAGTCACATCAATGCCAGTTCCATCATACAGACGATGCAGGAGAGAGCCGACTACATCTTTATAAAGCTGAGATACTGCCTCTGCATCATCCTTTACCGCACTCTTCAAGCGAGAGAACTTTCTTCTTGCCTTCTCAATGAGATTCTTTCTACCCTCAGCAGTATCTTCGACCTTGGCAAGTTGTCTGCTGTTATAGGCATCACGGATAGCAATAGCAGAGTCATAGGCAGCCTGAGCATCAGCAATCGCCTTCTCCTTGGCTTCCTTTGCCGCCTTCTGTTCCACGAAAGTCTTACCCTTCACGGTCATGTTGCTAGCCTTGTCGAGTGCCTTCTTTGCATCAGACACATATCCAGATACGATACTATCTGCATCCTCACCAAACTGAGAGTCATACAACTCAGCAGTCTGATCAGCAGTCAGCTTCGAGAAGTCAGGATTGCCATCCTCCAGCATAGGCACGATGGTTCCATCTTCGAGAGTCATAGCAGGAGTCTGTTCTGTCTGTTCAGCTGGAGCAGTAGCATTTTCTCCACCCTGCACAGCACCATCAACAGAGTATGTTCCATCACCATTGATTGTCACATTATCAGGAACTGGTGGGAGTTCGTCATTCACCTCTATTCCACCTCTATCGCCCTCTATCGCACCACTATTCTCCTCTATCATTGAGGTTTCAGCCATCGCTTGCTTGTACTCATCAAGAGACATAGAAGAGATTGTAGCCACATTCTTTTTGCTCACTGCATGAGGAACGAATGTGCCATCACTCTTCATTTCAACAACCTTTGCCTTAACACCAGCATCACGAATGAGGAACAACTTAGAGTCAGGATATTTAGTGTTGCCATCCTTGTCAAGAACATCAACGAGCACCACATTACCATCATCATTAAGAATCTGATTGAAGTCAAGAGAAGGCTGAGTATCTTCCGGCAACTCTGTCTCCTGAGTCTGATCAGCACGCTCCTTCTCCATCTGCTCACGCTGAGCCTTCGCTGCTTCCAGTCTCTTCTGATCCTCCAAGTCTTTCAACTGCTGCAAGTCTTCAAGCGAATATGGATTCTCTACCACGTTACCATCAATAGAGATAGCAGCAGTACCATCGCCATAGTCGGCAAGAATCTCGTAGGTATGTTCCAAACCATCAGCACCAGTAACCTTGAACTGGGAGCCAACATCTATTGTGCCATCAACAATACCAGCAACTTCCTTGATAGCCTTCTCCTTTGCATCAGCTACCGCCTGAGCCTTCACATCATCGGCAGGAACTTCGTCACCCAGTTCAGCGAATCTCAGAGCATCAGCATGTTCGACAGAATTTGTCGTAGGATCATAGAAGAGAATCATATCATCGCTATCTGCTACATTGATAGAGCCATCTTCGTTGGTAGCAATATTGCCGGAGATAATGTACACACCATAATCTTCCGCACCACCACTAGCTTTAACCGTAGCGTTACGGACGGAGCCACGGCTCTTGTCTGTGTACATATCAACACGCTGAGCTGCCTGATTTGCCGCCATATCAATCTTATCCTGAGCATCATCTGTCACACCTTGGTAACGAGCAGAAGACAACTGGTAGTCATAGATAGCTTGATCGAGCTTGTCGTTCTGCCCAGTCAGGGATTGAAGCTCATCATCATTCATAGCAGACAACTGCTGCTCGGAGATATTCAGCAATCCGGCAAGAGTCTTCATCTGGTCTTCATGCTCCAACTGAATGTCGTGTTTGTCTGCATCATCAGCATCGTGACCCTCAGAGTAAGCATTATCAATATCCTCTTGATGCTGCTCCTCAGGAGTTGTTGGCTCGTTGGTAATCTCTCTAGCATTCATTTCGGCAGTCTTGGCAACATTGTAGCCACGCATCTTCATCAGGTTGATACCATAGTTGATTGCAGCATTAATCTGCTCCTTGCTCATAGTGTCTCTCTGTCTGAGAATATCAGCCAACACACCACCCATCTGCTCGTTGGTCGTGTTATCAATCTTATCCTTGATGTCTGCCCACTTATCGCCAATCAAGTTCTGAGCATCACTATCAGCCACGTTCACCTTGTTACGGAATCTGTAGTACTGAGCACGATTGTACACACCTTTGACTGGTCGGGAGCCAGCACCCATCGCATACATAGAGCCGACAGATAGAGCCATGCCACCGATGATGTCAAATTGCTGTTTAGTATCAAGGAGGTCAGAGAACTTATTATCTCCATCCAATAGAGCATGAAGAGGAATGCCAATCTCTTCCTCCATCACTTCTTCACCGAAGCCATTGATGCCGAACTTCTCCATCCACTTCTTGGAATTGGTGTACCATCCACTCTTGCCGATATTCTTGAAGAACTCAGCAGAAGCATTCATACCATGTTTCTCCATGAAGTTGATTGCACCCTTCTTGATACCATAGCTATGACCGAAGAGCTTCTCAGTATAGTTCTCCACCATAGCAGAGGTCAGACCCTTATAGAGAGCAGTACCCATAGACTCGCCACCCTCATGCAGGAGATTTCCGTTCTCATCGAATGTACCGAACTTGTAATCACCCTTCTCATCCTGATAGAGACTACCCAGATGTCGCTGCATAATGTCTGCTCCAGTCTTCATCGCCTGTTCTGATCCTGCCATGGCATACGAGCCGATAACATCGCCAGCCACGATACCAGTATTCTTCAAGATGGCAGCACTCACCTTGCCCATACCACGCTTGGCAGCGAACTTCAATGCTCCTCGGCTGATAGCCTTAGTAATACCACCATAGCCGCCAGTCAGGAAGAAGTCTGCCATGAATGGGAGAGACTGCCCTGCAATCTTTGTCCAGCGATAGATGTTACCCATCTTCTCATCTTCGAGAGCCGCAGCAGCATCCGCACCAAGTTTACTCTTCAAGAGCATCTTATCTGAGCCGGAGAGTGGAAGGTTATTGTCCATCTTGGTCTTGATACGCTCCATCTGACCCATAGTTGCAAAGTCAGTCAGACCGAAATCCCAAGTCTTAGCCGTGAATGCAGTATTGTCAAGAGCCTTCAAGGCATCCTCACCCCAGCTACTTGTAGGGTATTGTTTCACCGCTTCAAGCGCACCAATCTGCTGCTTAACCAGAGCAAGGGATGTTGCCAGTTTGTTGCTATAGTCACTCTGTTCTGCAGTTCTTCCGTTACTTGCACCGATACTAGCACCATAAGAGAGCAGAGGATTTCCGTGTTGACGATGATCCTCAGCGATAAGAGCTTCAATCTCCTTCTTTCGGGCATAGGCATCCGCCAGCTTCTTATCAAACTGATTGCGAGCACCCTCCTCAGTAAGATAGGTTCCATTCTTGTTGATGTTCTCCTGCAAGTCATAGTTTCCGTTCTTGTCACGAACATCGAAGACAGATGGAATCTCGCCAGTATCTACTGCTTCCTGATAGGCATTGTTCTGCTGGTCAAGTACAGCTTGACTCTGCTCGGCTTCCGGCTGAGAATAAACATTCTCGTTGTCAGATGATACGTATGCCCCAGCCTTGCCAGTCTCAGGATTGTAAACGAAATCATCCTTCACCACATTGTTTGCATCACCACCATAAGGAGTCTGATGTGTACCCAAGTTCACACGACCGAAATCCTTCTGCTGTTTCTGCTTGCGTTGTTTCAGTCTATTGTATCTTCCTGCATTATTCATCGTGTGCTGAGCACTTGCCGAGATAGCTGCTGCCCCAGCCGAGAAACGAGCACGGTCAGCAGCACTCATAGGAACACTACCGCCCTTCGCTCTTGATGAAGTCTTGCTTCTTGGTTCAAAAAGTGCAGAATAGAAACGCTCATAGGTATTAGGAACATCGAAGTTCTGAGCCTTCAAGTTCTCATAGATAGCGTGTCTGTTATCCGCACCGCCCTTTCCGTCTATGGTCAGGGCACTCTCAAACTTATTGTAATCGTCCGGCACATCATAGTTCTGTGCTTTCAGATTCTTGTATAATGTGTATAATGGTCTTTCTGCCATAATATATATATGTTTGTTACCAAATTTTTGTTACCAACTCTGTTACCAGTTTACACCAGTCTTCTTCTTACCTCCATTATTGGATGATGATGTATGATGCTGCTTAGGCTTACCATACTTACGCTGATAGGCAATCTTCTGAGCCTTCTTTCCGGCAGCAGTCTTAGGGGAGTACCCCATCCTTCTGACTTCCCTAGCAGCCTCAGCCATACCTTCAGGGTCTTTTTCCATCAAATCCATATACTCATCAACCTCTCCTGAATAGGAACCTTTTCGGGAGCCACCACTACCCGACTTGTTGGCACGAATACGACCAGTCGCAGCATTCATACGCTGAATAGCCTCTTGTGCTTGCCAGTGGGAAATCTGACCATCAGCCAGAGCTTTCTTGATAGCCAAGATAGACTTCTTATAATCAGCATCAGTATCATATTTCATCTTCGACAAATCAAGTCTTCTGTTGCCCTGATCAATTCTCTGCTGGCTCAGATCATTCTTGCTATCATTATTCTTAGCAATAATATCGTGATACCTCATCTGCTCGGCAAGAGTCAGGTTATTCTTTCTCGCTTCCTCATCCAGAGCCAATGCCCTCTGGTAGCCAGTCTGCCAAGCCGCCCGATTCTTCTCACGCTGTGCATCCATATAAGCCTTGCGCTTGTTGATGGCAGCAGTCATATCCGACTCAGGATTGTGTACCACCTTGGCTCCCTTGCTGGCGAAGATGATGTTGGCGAGTGCCCGAAGACCATCCCCAAAGGCAGCGATACGAGCCTTCCGCTTCTCATTCTTCTCTCTCTGTGCTCTCTGCTCAGGAGATTCACTATCAGCAGGATTCAGCATCTTATACATTTCCGCATAGGTCAACTGCTTATTTTCCGGCTCCTGCTTGGATTCCGGCTTCGGCTCTTCCTTCTTCACGATAGGGATAGAGCCGTTCAGCATACCCTCGGCAGTCTGCTGGTTCATTCTCACCGCTTGCTCATGGGCATCCTTGGGAGGAGTAAGCTGCTCCTCCTTGCCATGGAGCATAGCTTGTGCGGTGTTCATATTGATCTGTTCAGGAGAAGCCTTCCGAACAGCATCCACACCACTCTGCTGCTTGTTGAGTACACTCTGTGTAGTCTTCAAGCCATTGTTCGTTCGTAAATAATCTGCCAATCCCATAAGCTATACGTTTACCTTTTTAGGTGCATTATCACCTATCACATCGTTCAAATCACTCGCCACTTGCTGCTGGGTAGGAGCCGCACCAACCTTGGCATCGAGCTTATCCATATCAGCTTGTGTAGGCGATGAAACACTAGGTCTGGCAACCTTGCTCTTGCCCAATCCACCATCAATGGTGGCAGCGATATTGGCAGCAGTTCCGGCAACACCAGCAGCCACATTAGCAGTATCAGCAGCCTTCTCAGCTTCCAGCCCCATTCTCTTATTCTGAATAGCATCCTTTCTCGCCTGATACTGACCTTCGATTGCATCCTTGCGAGACTCGTTTGCAGCCACAATCTGAGAGGTCGTGTCGGCAAGAGTCTTGTTGTTCGCTTCCTTCACTGCTGTGGTGGAGTCTTCCGTACCACCCATCACCGCTTGTCTGCCCTTAGCAGCCTTGTTTCTGTTCTTGATCTGCTCCTGCATCTGAGTGAGCAATCTTACGGTATCGGCACGCTTGGTAGGGTCTTCATTGTACTTCCTATCATACCATGCCTGATTTTCCTTTTCCTGCTGTGCAAGCATCCGCTCCTGCTTTCGTCTTGCTTTTCTGGCTGATATGCCACCAAAGATACTACTTGCAACACCGAGTCCTGCACCGATTAATGATCCTAACATAAAAATTTATTTTAAACGTTTAAACTGCAGCAAAGATAACTATACCTTATTATATAAGCATCTTATCCATTAACTTAGCAGCAAAAAGTTAATAGATAAGATTTCTATGTGCAGGATTGTGCGTACCTTTGCAGTACATTTAGTGAAGGATATGGCTACAGACAGAAATTCAAAAGGTCAGTTCGAGAAAGGTCGGGCGAAATCCGGCGGAAAGCAGAAAGGTTACGAGTCTCCTATCAAGAAGGAGTTTCGTGAGCTGTGTGCCGACTTCACTAGAGACGCTTGGGATGATTTTATGGCTGCATGGTACAAATGCGAGCCAAAGGATAAGGTCAGCACCTTCATCAAGATGCTGGAGTTTAATTGTCCGAAGCTGCAGACCGTCACTCTCGAAGATAAGCGTGAGATTGCTAATGCGCTTACCGAGAAGTTGAAGCAGATGTCTGAGGAGGAAGGTTAATGGGTTCTAGAAATATTTTGTTCATTTGATCTTATTGATTTGAAATTAAAATTCATAGGCTAAAGGTTTTTGTTTAAGGTTAATAGATTGTTGATAACGGAAGAGGGAATGCGTGAGCACTCCCTCTTATTCTTTCCGTATGTTCCGGCAATCACTATCAGCGACCGCCTCTCGCTCTTCTATCTCCAGCCATATCCGTCTTGGAACCACGATTCACCGATGATGGTTTATACCTAATTCCCGATTTCGTGTGGCTGGCATCCATACCCCTTCGGGATGCTAAGCCATACTTCTTGTCGTGTTCGGCATTATGCCGAGCCAGCTCTCTACGCTTCGCCTTCTGGGCAGGAGAAGACTCAAAGCGAGTATCATAACGCTTTTTCCATGCCCTAGCTGCTGGGTGAGTTCTGTAGTATTCAGCAGATTTACTTAGCATGTCTCTTCTCCAAATATTCAATAGCAGCAGAAGGAGAAGGAGCATCACAATCAGGACAAGAATCCTCATACAATTCGGTTACAACAACCTCCCAGTCCTCAGCAAAAACATCAGATGAAGAAGGAACCCAAGAATCAGCACGACCATCAAGATTGATAATCAACATCTGATTGATATAATCAATGTGCGCACCCTCACGGCTCAGCAGAATGTTCTTAGCAGACTGAGGTAGCGACTGCATCTTAGGGATGATGCCTCCTTCAATATGTGAAGGAATCTGCTTAACAACAAACAAACCATTGCCATTCCATCCCTTGCGTCTTACAGCAAGACCAGACTTCAACGCCTCAATAGCCTTACCAAAATCCATTTCGCCAAGTTTACGATAAGCAACATCAAACACACTCTTAGGAGACCAAGACATATATCCGTCTTTGTACTCTACTAAGTAGCCATCTTCCTCAACGGTTGCTGGCTTAATTTCTCTACCAAGCACTTTCTGTGCTTCTGTCATAGTCATAGTCATTGCCTGAACTACTTTTGTGCCAATATACATTGACATACTACTTGTATTTTCACTCATAATTAAACAATTTAAATTAATTAATATATCTTTTTACTCCTTATCTTCCGTCAACGCATCATCAAGATACTTATCAAGAGCCTTAATGCACTTATCAGGAATCTTATTTGCATCCTTATTGTCTTTGAGATAATCAATAGTACCTCCTACCCCATAGATGATAAGGAGATTCTTTTGTGAAGGAATAAATATACACCCAAATATCGCAAACACAATAGCGAAAAGAGAACCCTTCAATACTTTTTTAATAAAAGGAGATGGCTATTCAAAATCATCATTGCTCATAAGTACCCATATACCTAAACAAGCAAGAACAAAAAAGCAAAGAACTGCAGTAACCTCACATAATTCATTCAAGTTACCCAAAACACCTAATCAATATAATTCACTCATAATCTAAAAATTTAATTAATATATCTATCTCCAATAAAGTTCACGATGTTCCTTCTTCAACAAATCACCAGTTCTACACCACCAGTCATTCGGATTCGCTTTAAGATACTCCTCAAGCTCAGGGCAGTACTCTTCATGAGTAAGGCTAGGATGAGAGGTTGGTTTGAACTGATGAACACACAGAAAGTCTGCATGATTGCCACCATAAATGCTTGGCGGCATAACATCCTTCGCCTGATGCCATACCTTGTTGAGGTCAATGAGGTCAGCCCCATCCAGTTCCTTCAAGGCACGGTCAACAACTCGCAACACCTTATCTCTATCTTCGGCATCACATTTGCACTTGTTCAACACAATCCACTTTACGGCTCCAAGAGCATTTCTAATAAATACTTCTACATTTTCCATAAGCCAAAATTTATCTGTTAAAATGGAATTTCATGGGATTTAAGAAACTCATCAATAAAAGTATCGTCCTCCCACTCCTCCTTCAAACGTGCTTTAGCCATATCAAGCATGCCATTTTGGTTAAAAGTACCAAGAATATAAGCTATATCAACAACCAGCTTCTTTATTTTCTTGTTTATAGCTGGAAGTATCGTCTTAAACTCTTCAAAAGTAAGTATCGTATCTGGTAAATTATCAGCAGACACTTCAACTTCCTCCTTAGATGATTTTCCACTCATTGACTCGATATAGCCTTTTAAGGCTTTTCTATCATCATACGTGGTATAAAGTTCATCAAACTTCTCATAAAGAGAATTAAAATCATTTTTCATAAGCGTTTTTTATTTTTTGTTGTTATTACTTGTATTACTTCTTATCCAAATATAATTATTAAAAATTAAAATGGATAGATTTTTGATTCCTTTGGATTCTAGGTTCCCCTTAACGCACACGTATGTGAGCGAATCAGAAAACCTAAGATGTATGGATGAGTTCCGTCAACCCCCATCATCTGGTCACTTGATAATTCTACATCAGTTAACCTAAGCAGCATAAGGAGTAGATTCCCCTCCGCTCGTCTTCTGCTATTAGTTCCTACGATTTGCCATGCGGTCTTCCTTGCAATTTATAGACTCGATGAATCGGAAGGTATCTAGCCCATAGTCTTCCATCTTGTCTTGCCAAAAAAAACTCAGGGATAAAAAAGGAGAATCCCCAAGCCTAGGTAGCGGTCTAGAACTCAGGGATTCCATATCTCGTCGGCTTTCGCCGGAAAGGAGGTCTTCTTTCATTTGTCATTCCGCTACGTTTGACTGGTGCAAAGATAGAAACTTTTTTTTGAACCACCAAATGTGAAGTTTTGTGAAAAACGAGCAAAACTACACTTTATTATACATTTGAAATACACGTATTATACATTTGGCTATTTGTTAAAAGACTATAAAAATAATAGTGGATAAAAGCTAGGCTAAACTTCTGAACAGCAATTTGTTATTTTTCTTTTTGGTGCTAGCTAAAAATTTGGTGCTATTTTGGTGCTAGATATTTTCAACACCAGCATCAATACAAATATAACTATCTGTATATCAACAGAAAAGCCTATCCTCTCGGATAAGCTTTTTCCTTTAATACAAAAACATTATGAATTATTTCTATTAGCGAACAAGATTCGTTTTATT
>ERZ1035048.12-NODE-12-length-79540-cov-18.076945_pt1 | contig 79540 bp, 74 predicted proteins | sample MGYA00520587_ERZ1035048 | MGnify/ENA primary metagenome ERZ1035048 (study PRJEB33766, sample SAMN09781693) | gut metagenome | biome: gut microbiome | host: Homo sapiens | place: Madagascar | study: EMG produced TPA metagenomics assembly of the PRJNA485056 data set... | reverse complement strand
CGCACGTACGGATCTGTGAGGGGCTAAGATTGAGAGGTCTTAGTCTACTCGACTGTCGAACACATGAAAATAGGAAGTTTACAGCGAGGTGAAAGAGGTTGAATTATGTAGAATATGGAAAAGAAAACAGCGATGTAATTATCCTCTTACACGGAGGCGGTTTATCATGGTGGAATTACAAAGAGGTTGCTGAAAGACTTCAAACAGATTATCATGTGGTTTTGCCTATATTAGATGGTCATGCAGGATGTGATAAGCAGTTTACGACGATAGAGAATAATGCTTTGGATATTATAGAATTTGTAAATAGCAAATTGGGCGGTTCTGTTTTAATGATGGGAGGACTATCACTTGGAGGGCAGATTTTGCTTGAAATTTTATCTCAACGCAAAGATATATGTAAGTATGCAATAGTGGAAAGTGTACTTATGATACCTTCAAAATTTACATATTCTATGATTAAACCGGCGTTTGGAAGTTGCTATGGCTTAATAAAGTATAAGTGGTTTTCAAAATTGCAATTCAAATCACTACGAATAAAGTCGAATTTGTTTGATGAATATTACAAAGATACTTGTGCTATTAGAAAGAGTGATATGATTGCTTTTTTACAGGAAAACTCAGTATATTCACTAAAAGATGGCATTGGAGAGTGTGAAGCAAGGAGCATTTATTATGATTTATTTCGATTTAGATAATACGTTGATTGATTACAATTCTTCAGAGAGAAAAGCGATAGAGTTCATATTTAAAGAAAAATATGGACTGGTATTAAATAATAATCAAACAGATTATTGGAGTAAGATTTCTAGAAAGTATTTTGATTATTATTTATCAAAACAGATAACTTTCGAAGAGCAAGGAAAAAATCGATTTATTAAAATGTTAAGTTATTGTGGGTATGTGGAAAATGAAAAGATTGCAATGGAATTGTTTGAAGAGTATCAAAAACAATTAGAAAATAGTTGGATTTTATTTGATGATGTGGTTGATATGCTACATTCATTGGAAGGATATCGACTAGGTATCATAAGTAATGGGAAATCTATACAGCAAAGAGCAAAGTTGAGTTGTACGAACATTGAAAAATATTTTGAAATAATTCTTATTTCAGAAGAAACAGGATTTGCAAAACCTTCCGTTGATATTTTTTATGAGGCGGTCAAACAGTCAGGCGAGAAAATTGATTCAGTTATATATGTTGGTGATAATATAAAAACAGATATTTTGCCATGTGAAAAAATTGGAATGAAATGTGTACTTGTGGATAGAAATAGTATATGTGAGAAAAATATATGTAAAATTAAGAATTTATATGAAATACATAATGTATTACTCAACGACATTGGGCAGTATAATACTGAACTTTCTATAAGAAGTTCTGCTCAATAAAAAACAAGAACTAAAAACATCTAAATATTACTATCTCAAACTTCCCATACTGAAAAGTGTGCTGAACCTTGAAAATTCAATATTTTAGCCAATAAAAAGTAAACGATGAAACGAAGGTACCTACAAAAGTAATAGCAACAAATAACAAAGACAGAGAGGAATGTGTACATTCCGTTCGGAAATCAGCCGGATTGGAATGTATGCATTCCTTTCTGGCTTTTTCCTTATCTGTCACAAATCAATGAAAAAGGAGATTTTTATTATGAGAAAAGAACAGATTACAGTAAATGCTTAATTTTTATAGATAGCTCCTACGCATTTTTACCTTTCTTTACACGAGCGTGTTAGCTGCAGAAGCATTAGAAAGACTGATTTAAGTAATTTTGCGCCGATTCAGTTATAGCAAGTCCGCCACAGCTTGTCTCCTTAAGGCTGGCGGGAAGCTGGTTGCCGATTCGCCGCATACTGTCAACTACATCATCAGGAGCAATTGCACTTTTAATTCCTGCGAGTGAGAGCTGTGCAGATGTCACCGCATTGACTGCACCGTAGGAATTTCTCTTTATACATGGAACTTCTACAAGTCCAGCAACAGGATCGCATACAAGTCCGAGAAAATTTTTAAGTGAAAGAGTAGCCGCATTGATGATGGCAGAAGAATCACCGCCCTGTAAGAAGGCAAGAGCACCGGCAGCCATTGCACTTGCAGAGCCAATCTCAGCCTGACAGCCACCGGCAGCACCTGCAATAAAAGCATTCTCGGCAATAACTTTGCCAATACCGGCAGCCACATACATAGCCTTTACCATATCGTCTTCTGCTACATCAAAATCTTCTTCGTAGCTTAACAGGACAGCAGGAAGAACACCACATGAACCGGCTGTCGGTGCGGCAACAATGCGCCTCATGCAGGCATTGGATTCACCCATTTTTATTGCCTTCTCCATTACCTTTCCCATAAAAGAACCACAGATATTTTTGCCGGATTCATTGTATGAATGAAGCAGCCCGCCATCGCCACCCGCTTTGTTGCTTGCAGAGCGCAGAGTTCCATCATACATACTGTCCGCATTTTTCATGGCAACGTACATTTCTTTCATCATATTAAAAGAGTCCGATTCTGAACGGTCATTTTCGTACATATCAGCTTGTTGGATAATCTCCCAGATTTCCAGATTATTATCGGCAGATAATTTAATTAAATCGTTAAGTGTGTGATATTCAAACATATACTATACCTCTTACCAACTATTTGTTATTAGAATTATATAAATTGCATTATGTTACATATCAGTTTTTGATTTTCAGTAGATTAATTTATTATATCGGCTCTAATTACCACTGAAATAAGTAACTTTAAGCACACCCTCGACATGCTCAAGCCATGAAATACCATCCTGTGGAATCGGCTGGTCACATTCAATAACCATAACAGCATTCTGTCCTCTTGCAGAGCGGTAAAGCTGCATTGTAGCAATATTGACACCTTTGTGTGCCAGCATGGAAGTTACTTCCGAAACATGTCCGGGCTGGTCCAGATTGTGTACAATCAATGTAGGATTGTCGCCAGAGAAGTTCGTGCTTATTCCATCTATCTTGTCAATATTTATGCGGGAGCCGCCAACAGATGATGCCTGTATTTCTATGGATTTGCCACTTGTGCCAGTCAGATGAAGTACAGCAGTATTAGGATGAGCCTCCTCAAGTCGGGCCTCTCCAAAAGAAATTCCGATGTCACGTTTACGTGCAATATCGAAGCTGTCTGCTATATGGTAGTCATCTGGTTTCATGCCAAGAAGTCCTGCAACAATAGCCTTTTTAGTGCCATGTCCCTCGCCGGTAGCAAGAAAAGAGCCGTACAACTGTATTTGAGCCTCTTTAAGAGGTTCACCTAGAAGCTGTCCTGCTATGTAGCCTATTCTGACAGCACCGGCAGTATGTGAACTTGACGGACCGACCATAATCGGACCTACAATATCAAATAAATCCATGAAAAGCCTCCTATAAAACTGAATCTATTCTCCAAATATTCTAAGAGCGGGAAATCTGGGAGTACAAAGTTATTATGCTCATTGTAGAGCATTTTAATAAAAAAAGATAGTTTATAAAATAAGGAAAAAAGGGCATAGCAAACAAACCACCTAATTTGCTGGTTTCAAAATTTAAATATTAACGCAACACCTAATCAGGAAGTTGGAAGGGGATCGTCTTTTATGACATACGGTATTTGTAAACTGAAATATTCTTCTACTATAGAAAAGCGTATTATAATAGCAAAAGGGATAGCGAAGGAGCAGAAGGCAACATGGCTGTAAAGTAGATGAAATTACTGAATATGTGAAAGTAAGTTCATTTATGAAAAGATATTGATACTGGTATGATTTCATTTTCAATTACTTCAAGGACAGCCTTGCAGGAGTACTGACTTACTTCTATCCTGAGGTTACTGTGGAGAAGATGAGTTCATATCGGAAGAAGCAGTAAATGTTATCGCATAGGCACAGAAGTTGTGGTATACTGTGTCTATGCGAGATTAAAGAAACTTACAAATCGTTGTTTGTGTTTATCTTAACCGCCGCAATGCAGGTGGTGTTTTTAGAAAGTGAAACAGTAAAGCAGTTGCTTGGCTACGATTTTACGAAAAGCACCGATAGAGCCTCATATCGTTAAATTGGCTTGAAATCAATGAATGCCACGCAAAGTAGCGGAAAAAACCGAAATGTAATCCCGGCTTGCTTGTAATGCAAAATTCACTTTCCTATACTTAAATATGTTGACGAGCACAAGTCGAATAATGTGTGCAGCTTCGTATCAAGTGAAGCAATCAATAAGTTTAATAAATAAGGAGGTCATAGGTATGACACTTGCAGGAAAATTAAAATCTATTCGCAAGCAGGCAGGAATGTCACAGGAGCAGTTGGCAGAGAAGCTGGGTGTTTCAAGGCAAGCGGTTACGAAATGGGAAACAGATGCAGGTATCCCCGATATAGAAAATGTTATGGCAATCTCGGCGTTGTTTAATATTTCTATTGATGATTTGCTTTCTAATGAAAAGGCGGCAAAACAATCGATTGATTACCTGTTTGAAAGCATTACAGAGTACGATATTGATGAGCCCAAACGCTTCGATATGAAGTTTGGGGGAGCAAAGAAATTTGTGTTATCGGGCAGTAAGAGCGAGAAAATCCGTGTCCGTTTAGCATCGAATACTTTTTCCACACTTCAGAATGATTTTAAGGTCAAAATTGATGATATTAGAAAAAGAATTGATGTGGATGTAAACCGCAGAAACGGTGTATCTGAGGCAATAGCAAAGAAAGAAGTCAGCATATTTGTCCAAATTCCCTCTCTATATATTGGGAAAATCGAATGTGCCGTCAATGCCGAAACCGTTGAAATCCGTTCTCTGGAATGTGACTGCGTAGAGCTTGATGCAAGGACCCCGCATATTGTTTTGGAGGATGTTTCAGGCACGGTAGAAATCAATTGTAATCTTGATATGGAAGTGGTCTGTCATTCATTAAATGGCGAGCTGGACATTAACCAAATATCCGCAACTTCAAGAATTTATATCCCAGAGGATACCATATTTACAGCCGTTACAAAGGGTATTGGAACAAGTATATCTTATGAAAAGGACGGACGACAAGCGGAACGGTTTGACACGCCCGATGCGGAAAATATTATTGAGCTGAACGGTGTTAAGAGTGAACTTGTTATCTGCGCAGGCAGGGATAGGAGTTGACGAAATGAAAACAAATTACCTAAAGAAATATATCATCAGTTCCTATATCCTTGTCTGGATCCTCATTATTTTTGTAGCAGGCACAGCCAGCTTGATCTTTCATGCGCCGCCTGTCATTATGTGGATTGTCCGAAACCTTATTGCATGGTCGCCGACCTACCTCCTTTTGCTTGGGTGGAAACACTTCAGACCTGACGAGACAAGGATAGCTTTTGTGAAGCGATGCTTTTCAGGGAAAGTAAAACTTTCCACGTTGCTGCTCTCCTTTGTCCTTACCTTTGGTATCAGCGTGTTGTCGCTGTTTCTTTATTCTGTTATGACGGGCAAATCAATGCTGTCCTACATCAATCTGGGTACCACAGCATTGCCATTTAGTATTTTCCTTTCCCTAACTTCTGGACCGACAGGGGAAGAGTTAGGATGGCGTGGTTTTATGAGGGAGGAATTTAACAAAAAGTACGGTTTCCTTAAATCCTCTGTCTGCCAGGGCTTAGTGTGGTGCTTCTGGCATACCTTGTTGTGGGTAGTGGATTCAGAGTTTACCGACTGGAGGGCAATTCCATATGTCATTTCCAATATTGTTGTGATTACATCCATCACCATACTGATGAACATTTTTCTGGAACGATATAATAATCTTCTCTATTCAGTATTGTTGCACTTTGGTTTTAATATCCTGTATGTGTTTTTGGATGCGGATATAGGTTTCTTTGAGATTTTGACCGTTCTGTATCTAGTCATCACGCCGATTGCCGTACTTGTAAGGAATAAGACGGCTAAAAAATTTGGGGAAAATAACGATAGCAGAGAAAGGAAAATAGAATAATGAGCAATTTAGAGAAATACATCTACATCAACTTAAGAGAGCACCCCGAACTGATAAAAACCGCTGCCGATTGGTTCCATAGCAAATGGGGCGTTCCAACAAAAGCTTATCTGGACTGCATGAATGCCTATCTTCGGAAAGAAACCGAATATGGTTGGTATTTTTGTCTGGATAGTGACGAGATCATAGGAGGTATGGGTGTAATCGAAAATGATTTTCACAACCGAAAAGATCTTACACCAAATGTCTGTGCGGTCTATACAGAGAAAGACTACCGCTGCAAAGGTATCGCAGGGCATCTGCTCAATATGGTTGTGGAAGATATGAAAGCCAAGGGAATCACTCCGATTTATCTGGTTACCGACCATACTTCTTTTTATGAAAGATACGGTTGGGAGTTCCTGTGCATGGTACAGGGAGACGGCGAAGACCATATGACAAGAATGTATATTCATCGGTAAATTCAAGTTTTTGGGGCTAAAGCCAATATAAATAATACTAGACAGATTTGTCCAATAGCGTAAATACGGCATTTTCTCGCTTTGTGTCGTGTTATGTTTAGTAGAATAATATTACTCTGTCAATGAAAGGAGGAAACAGTATGGATCAGAAAAAGATTGGACGTTTTTTAAAAGAACTTAGGAAAGAAAAGGATATTACACAGGAACAGCTTGCCGAAAAGATAAAAGTTTCAGGCCGAACGGTTTCTAGATGGGAAACAGGTTCTAATATGCCTGATATTAGTTTGTTGGCTGAATTGGCTGATTTTTATGCTGTTAGTATACCTGAAATCATTGATGGAGAAAGGAAAAGCGAGAATATGAATGAAGAAGTAAAAGAAACAGTATTGAAATTATCTGATTATACAGAGACAATTAATCAAAAAATTAAAGGAAGGTTATTTGTACTTACGGTTATTGCAATAATAGGAATGATTGCGTTCGTGATTATTGAATTTACAGGACTAGATACACCTGGAAGTGTCTATGAAAGAGTAGCAGGTGCAGGTCTTGGGTTAGATTGTGGTATGTTAATAGTCCTTGCAATGTATTTTTCTGGACTTTTAGGAAAGATTAAGGCAAGACGAGAAATGAAACGAAAGTACAACTGTAAATAAAAAGTCTAATAGACCATAAAATTAAGTTTGTCTGACTCATAAATAATTTAATAACAGGATTACAAGCACTTTAGCCAATAACAGGTTAGAGTGCTTTTTTCATATCTGTCACACATCAATAAAAAGGAGATTTTTATCATGAGAAAAGAACAGATTACAGTAACTAACAATTCAGTCTGCAATAGCGCAGAACACCAATATTCATGAGAAGATTGAGATGATGAAAAAGGAAAAACATCAATAAAAAGTCATTGAGAGGATTGCTATGTCTTGATATAATTAAAATGTATTGATTAAAAAAAGATTAATAAATTCTTGTTAAAATGGCAAAAATGGAATTGTGACACCACTGGTGACACAATTCGGAAGGTGGAATATTTGTATGGGTAATGATTTGATATCAGCAGCTGGATTAATTCATATAATTGAAGAATCACGACAAAGTGCATTGAAGAAAGTGAATGAAGAGCTCATCAAAATGTATTGGAAAGTCGGTGAGTTTTTAAGTAAGGAAACGGAACGGGCTTCGTATGGTGATGCATATATTGATGAAATTTCAAGGGAAATACAGGAGGCATTTCCTGGAATAAAGGGATTCAATCGAACCATTATGTATATAAACTATCGAGGGTTAGTAACAAGAATATAGATGAAATATATGTTATTGGGTATTCGGTTGCAGAAGTAGATTTGCCATATTTCAGATATATAGAGAATTGCACACATCGTCAATCTAATTGGATTGTATATTTTTTTAACAAAGAAGAAAAAGATAGAATATATAAAAACTTGATGGATTCTGGTATTCAGAAAAGTAGAATTCAAATGAAAGGAACTAGTGAATTTTACAATTTGTAGTTTGAAACAGTAATTTGTTGAAAATTCAATGCAAACGTTGAATGTTGTATCAAGAATTAGACTATGAGAGTTTTAAGAAGAGGTAATGATTATGAGCGATACAGTAAAAAAGCAACATTACATTTGGAGAGAATATCTCACAAGATGGACAGATAGTGGTGATCGATTTAATGGGAAATTATTTGTTTTGCGAAAATTGATTCGAGGCAAACAAGAGCGTATCGAATTTTGCAAACTCCAAAACATTGGGTTTGAGAAGTATTATTATGATGTGACCGGATTTAAGGAAAAAGATAAAATAATCTTGGAGCAATTTCTAGCACATATGCAGGAAAAGGAGCTTGTTAAAATTGGAATCGAGCCTAATATATTCTCAGAAGCTACGGAGCAAAGAGACTTTATTGAAAAGCGAATAATGTGTCCATATGAAAATATAGATAACAAGTGGAATTTTCTTGATAAGCTATCTAAGTGGGATTTTTCTTTTTACAGGGAAAGTAAGAGGCAAATAGTGTTGGATAAACTTCAGAAATGCATGGTGGATAGTATATTGTTTCAAGAAAATCAGCTGTCCAATGAAGAAATTATAAATATGGTAAGTGAGTTTTTTCAAGAAGATTCTGAGGAAGATGATTTAAAGTATGAGTTTCATAGGTTTTTTTGTATGCAATATTTTCGTTCGCCGAGAATTCGAAATGATACAGTAGCTAATATTGAAGAACTTAAAAAAGAAAGAGAGGAATTAAAGGATTTAGATACTAATTTTTATGTAAATATGGTAGCCACGTATTTTGCTGAACGAATGGCATTGAATATAACACAGAATTTTTGTACTAGTATTCTGCTTTTTGAAAACGAAACTGATGTTCCGTTTGTCACGGGTGATACACCAATAGTAAACTTGACGGGAAATGAAATGGATAAAATGACTATATTCCATTATCCGATTTCTCCAAGAATTGCAATTCAGCTGATAGTAACACATAAATTAAGTGGGATGGCAGAGGCAAATCATAATATACATATGCCGTTGAATCAAGAATTTGTTTCTATTGTAAAAAATTGCAATCAGAAGCTAGCTGATAATTGCGTTAATGAGATTTATTCGAATGATGATAATTGTCTGAAAAAAATAAGAGTACAATAGAAAATAATTTTATAGATAATATATACAACAGCGTTAGGGCAAGTTATAAGTCGAGAGATTTGTAGCTGCCCTTTTTTATTGCTTTTGGACACGATATCCAGAAGCGGAAAGGAGAATTATGAGTTATTTATTACATCGGCTGTATGTTCCACCTTAGCGGAGCATACGCACAGGAAGATGCAGATCGGAGGTACTTATGCAAGAGGAAGTATCATTTGATGTATTCAACCACAAATTCGTGATGAACCTGAAAGGTCAGCTTTCCCACAATCTGGAAGTCGGTTCAGACCCACTTGGTAATATCTCCCGTATCAACCATGCACTGGAGTCCATGCCAAGGCAGCTTATGGAAACACAGACAAAATTTGAAACGGTGGAGCATCAGCTTGAAACCGCAAATGTTGAAGTAACCAAGCCTTTTGCACAGGAAGTGGAGCTTGCTGAGAAGTTGGAGCGTCTGTCAGCATTAAATGCCCTGCTTAACATGGATGAAAAGGGTAATGACAGGATTGATATGGATGATGAGCCGGAAGCTCCAAAGAGCGAAAAAGAGGTCGCAGACCGTCCAGCGAAGCATAATCCGTTTGCAGAGAAAACAGTGGGTACAGAGCAGGATAAGAGCATCAGACAGTATGCAGATGTACCTGCAGAAAGAGTGTCCCTGAAGGCGAAGCTGGAAGCAATGAAAGCAAAGGTTGCGGTCGGAGATACAGATAAGCCTATGCCACAAAAGGCAAAGGGAAAAGAAGAAACCTTATAAATGACAATAAGGACAGATGCTGTATAAAGAGTGCAACATCTGTCCGATGCATTGTTATTTTGAATATTGAAAGCGTATTAATAAATAGTATAAAACGGTAGTGATCAGGTGTTACATGTTGACTTATTGTATTCAATAAGGTATGATAAACATGGAGGATAATATGATGGATATTGTGAGTGTATTTGCAGATAATCTTAAAAAGTATCGAAAGGAAAAGGGTTTATCACAAAAAAAATTTGCAGAGATGACAGGGTTACATAGAACATATATTAGTGCAATCGAAAGGAAGAAAAGAAGTATAGCATTGGATAATGTTCAAAAAATAGCAGATGCATTGGAAATAGACACATATTTATTATTTATTCCGAATGATGAAAATTTAGGAAGTGGTAGGAGGAAAGAAGCAAAAGATGAATCTGGTAAAAGATTATAAGCAGTATTTCACTCCTGACAAATTGGCAGCATATATGGTAAGTATTATCCCAGATGATACGATTAAAGCGGTAGTAGATTTATCCATGGGAGAATGCGGGCTACTGGAGGAAGCGAAAAAACGTTGGTCAAATGCTGAATTGTACGGGGCGGATATAGATAAAGAATTAATAAAGAAAATTAATAAAAATAGTCCGTACATAAAAACATTTCATGGAGATAGTTTATCAGCTAAACTCAAAAACTGGAAAAGTTATAATGAAATAGTAAGCAATCATGGGTTTGATTTGGCTATAGCGAATCCACCTTTTAATTTTTATGACCAAGTAACAGTTAGCATTAATGGAAGTCAGAAAATGGCATTACCGATAGAAATGCGGTTCTTATTAAAGTATATTGACATTGTAAAAGAGAATGGGTATATATGTATTATTTTACCATATGGCTTTTTGTCGTTAGATTTATATAAAAATTTACGAACACTATTGCTGAAAAAGGTTACGATTATTAAAGTAATAAAAATTTTTGACAGATGTTTTGAAAAAATTGATGCAGATACTTGTTTGATATTAATGAAAAAGAAGAAAAAGGAAGAAAAGAATATCCAAGCCGAAATACACATAGAATATTTAGATAGTAATTATAATTTATCTAATGGACAAATGGCATTGGTAAATCAAGTTGATAGATGGGATTTGGAATATCAGCATTTGTTAAGTCAAACCAATATAATTGTAGAAAGTACAGGTTTTGAAAGAGCTGAATTGACAAAGTATATAAAATCATGTAGGAGAGGAAAGTCTGTTACGAAGAACAAGGAATTCTTGGTTGATAAAGGAATAAGGTTCATTCACACAACAGATGTAAAAAAATTATATATATCCAATGAAAATAAACAATATGTATGTAATAATAAGAATTTTTTTGGAAATGCAGTATTACATGAAAATGATGTACTGATTGGGCGAGTTGGACAAGGATGTATTGGAAAGATAGGAATTGTGTCTAAGCGGTACCCTAAGATGTTTTTTAGTGATTGCTTATTTGCAATTCAGACAAAAAATATTAATCCATATTATTTAACACTTTTTTTAGCATCTGAATTTGGTCAGATGCAGCTTAGGGGACTTGCAAAAGGCTCATGCAGTAAATATATTACGCAGGAAGGTTTATTTAGTATATGTATTTTAGTTCCAGATGAAAAAATACAAGATTATTTTGGAAACAAATATAAAATGTTATTGTCGAAACCTGGGCGTATAAATAAGGAAAGATTATTTACTAATCTGTTAGAGGAATTGAATGAAGTGATAAAAAAGAAGGAGTGACAGCAATGGCATGGTCATCTTATGCGCACTTACCAAATAGAGAAGAAGAGTATTGGGAGATTTTGTCTAAATTAAGGAATGGAATGAGTATTAGTGAGGTTGATTGTATAATTGCTGAAATCAAAGGTAAAGAAAAGGTTCAGCATCATTACAGAAGTAATCTTGCAAATCTTGGTTTATTTGATATAGATAAAGGGATGATATTCCTTAACTATGATGTTAATAAATTGGCAAGAAAGAAAAAGTATTTAAAAGAAGTTTTGTCAGAGTGCTTGGAACGATGTACAAGTAGGGAAATAGATATTGTAAAAGCTATAATTTATAAAGAAAGAACATATGACATATCAGTTGTAGCGGAATGTCTGGTGAACAAATATCCGGATATAGAAAAGAGTAATTTTATAAGATGGGTCAGACCAATTGTTAATTTGTTTAAGATTATTGATGTTTTATCAGAAAATAAGAATAAAACATCGTTTGTAAGTGAAAAATTTTTGCAGGATGCATATTTAAAGTTGGCATCTAAGTATGGAATTGCAGTTGCATTAGAAGAAATTGACAAAGAACTGAAAAAAATAGATAGTAGCTATGAGGTGGTAGCTTTTGTTGAAAAATTATTATATGATTTGAATATGAAATTTAAAATAGAATTGCTTATGTTGCCTAATTGGGCAACTAATAATAAAACATATGTCATAAATAAAGAGTATTATACACACATTAAAATAAAAGGTAACTTACTGGAGGTAATAGTTGAATGAAGAAAAAAATATCTGTAAATGATTGCAAATCGATGTTTAATGACAAATTCAATACCTTAACAATGAAAGAACTTGGTATTGAATTGAAGCATTTCTCAATGGGAACAGCTCCAGAAAACCCTTCATTTTTAGTTAATCAAGATGAACTTAAAAAGAAAATCACAGAGAAATTTTGTGATTTTTTTGATGTAAATAAAGCTCAAGGATTAGAGGTAGTATTTTTAAAAAGTAATTATGGAAATGGTAAATCTCATTTTATAAGAACTATTTATACATTCTTAAACGAATACGAAAATGTAATTACAAGAAGAGTTTCTTTGAAACAAGAAGAAACAGATTTGAAGAAAAAGATTTTAGAGAGCATTAGTCAGAAAGTGCTTAAGGAATGTGCTACTTTTTTGATTAATAGTGTAGAAGAAGATGCTTTATCAGAAGAGGAAGCTGCAATATTAATGGCTGTTGAAGAAAAATATTCGATAGATGCTAACCTTGCAAAATTATTATATGAAGCGGCAAGAAGTAATGATGTTGCTCTTCAAGTACAGGCTATAGCTATTCTTAAAGGAAATTATCTGCCTGAATATCTGAAAAATTTTGGATGTAAGAAACAAGAATTAAATAGCGAATTTTATTATAATGTTATTAAACTGGTATCAATATATTTGAAAGAGATAGATTGGTTTTTAGTAATTGTTTTTGATGAATATGAACATGTTTTCTCATGGAAAAGCGAAAAATATAGAAAAAATCTGTATGAAGATATTAAGCTTTTTACAGATAATCTTGCTACGTTTGGTAATATGTTTTTTGTATTTGCAGAAAGTGATTCTGTTGATAATGAGTCGGAAAGTTCAGATGATCCTGCATTCAAATCTAGGAAAGCCAATTTGACATACCAAATTGCGGATATATCGTCAGAAACAGAAGTAGAGAAATTATTTAGAATGATATTGAAAAGATATGAAAAATATTATGAAGTTTCTTTTGAGGCATATACAGATGATATATTACAAATGATTTACGATGATCCATTGATAAGAGAAAAAACGAATTATAGGGGATATACTCAGGCTATTATGAGAGTTTTAGACCAGTTCCGAAATAAGCCTCCTAGGGCGAAACGGGTAAGAAGGAACAAAGTTAGTGATAATGAGAACAGTAAAATTGATGAAGGAGAATTATATAATATCGAGAAAGAGAAGTATGATAAATGGAAAAAAGCAACATCTATTTCTAAAAAGACCATGCTATGTGAGATGCTTGAAAAGATGATAGCTACTTCAAAAGAAAGTATTGTTTCTAAAAGCAAGAAGAAGGGAGAATATGTGACCCGAAAAAATCAATGTTTGAAAAGATATTATATTATTTCAACAGATAATCCTAGTAAAAAGGATTTTGAAAAAAGAGTAGTTAATTTGCAAGATTTTATATTTAGCGAAGAAGAAAAAATATATGTTTTATATCCAGCATCAGAAGAAGATATAGATGATAACAGTAATATAAAAACAATTTTATACAATGACAGTACGGTAGAGAACTCGTTTAAAATAATGTATGGCGATGAAATAGAAGAATGTGATATGGATGTGTATTTATCAACATTAGATATAAGGAGAAGTAATGCGAAGGATTGAAGTTGTCGAAAATACATATGATAGTTTTTTGTTTTCAATAGACAAGTATGCATTTAAGTATACCCAAGAAAATAAAAAGCAGATGATAAAATATCAAATAGAACTTGATATATCTGGTTATAAAGCTGCTGATGTGCGTTTCTTATTAGAAGATATTGACCCCAATTTTGAATTTCTTCTAATGGCACCGGAAGAATTGATTGAATTTATAAAGAAATATGAGGAGAACAATAATCCAAACGATGAGTGTTTATTTCATGATCTAAGAACAAGGTATGTGGACTTTATCAGAAATAGAGTTGACGATGAAGCATGTATAAAAGATGAGATAATTATCTTAGGATATAGTTTGCTTAAAGAAAAGATTTATTTAGTGATAAAAGCTTTTTCACTTAAAGGATTATCTGCTTTTTTACAAAAGGTAACATTATATTGTTCAAAGAAGTCGATAAAAATGGATGTGGAAGAAGATATTCGTTGGGTCGAATTAAATCAATATATGTTAGAAACAAACGAAGAGAAAAGAAATGGAAGTTATAAAGATTTTTTGAATAAAACATTGGTCAAAAAGAATTTTGAAAGATTCCGTGAAATCTTTCAACAAATTGATAATGAAGGTTATTTTGGAAAAAGTTTTTATGAAAAAGTTATGTTTCAAAAGCGGCAAAATAAAGAAGGGAAAGAGATTTTTGTCCCTATTAGTCAGATTAGTAAATATTTTGCTCCGTTTTGGAAATATAGTCTTGATGTTAATAATAAAAGTAAGGATATTTTATGTCTTCACGATGAAATGCCTACTGACGAAAAAGTGGATGACTATGTGTACACATTTAAGCCAGGTTTGATGAGATATTATCTGAAAGATTGGTTTGAAGATTTTACTGTAGAAATAGTAAGAAAAATGAGTATTGATGCTTGTCAAGTAAAATACATATTACCAGGGAAAAAATTTAATTTTTTTGCCGATGAAAATGAGGATAATATTAGAGAAATAGATGTAGTTCTAGGGGTGGAAAAAGAGTCATGCTTGAAACTTATTGCTATTGAATGTAAAAAAACATTGTCAAGTAAAGAGATTCAAACAACGAATAAAAAATGTAGAGAAAAAGTAATTAACAGTGGAAACAATGTTTTTGATGCTTTTATACATATTGGCTGTTTTAAAGGTGATGTAGATTTTGATAAAAAGATAGAAGGTACAAGAGAAAAATATAAACAGTCAATTTTAGAGGGAATAGATGGCAATTTGGATGTCCCTTATTATGCTTTTGTAATTAAATCAGTTGAAGATTATGAAATGAAACTTGGTTATGTATTAACTGATGTGTTCAAAAATTGGTAAAAGGGAATGTGTTGATTTAACTTATTTTTGTTTTAAAAATTAAGGAACAAGAGAAAAAATTTGTGAAGCACATTGTTAAGTTTGGAGAATTTAACTGTAGACTGAAAAACACTTGAGAGAAATCTGAGGTGTTTTCTTATAATTATTTACAGCGGAATGTGCAGAAAGGAGACAGGAGTACATTGCAGAAATTGAAACGAATTAGAGCAGTAATATAGCAAAAAAAGTAAATATAGATATATTGACAGAAGGCAGTCCATAGCGGGCTGCCTTTTGTCGTGCAAAAAATGTAAATATGGTTTATTATGGCAGACGAAAGAACAGAAAAACAAAAAGTACAGGAAATCACAGACAAGCTGGAGGAAGGATTAAAGGAGCTTTTTGAGAGCGAAAAGTACAAGACTTATCTTTCTACTATGTCAAAATTTCATAATTACAGCTTTAACAACACTTTACTTATCGTCATGCAAAGACCGGAAGCAACACTTGTAGCTGGATATAAGGCATGGCAAAAGAATTTTGAAAGACACGTTAATAAAGGCGAAAAGGCAATCCGTATTCTCGCCCATGCCCCTTACAAAATCAAAGAGGAACGGGATAAATTGGACCCTGTAACCGGAGAGATGATGTTTGATGAAAACGGTATGCCACAAAAGGAGCAGGTAGAGGTCACAATTCCAGCGTTTCGTGCTGTGTCTGTATTTGATGTATCACAGACAGACGGAAAGCCGATTCCGGAACTGGAAGCACAGGAGTTGTTATCTACAGTGGAGGGATATGAGGATTTTATGCAGGCACTTATGAATGTTGCCACGGTTCCTATTGGCTTTGAGGATATCCCCGGCGATTCCAAAGGATATTTCCATACAGAGGAAAAGCGGATTGCGGTGCAGGAGAATATGAGCGAGAGCCAGACTTTAAAGACAATGGTTCATGAGGTAGCTCATTCCATGCTGCATAATAAGGAAATCAATCGGGATGATTTGATGGAAGCACCTATAAAAGACAGGAATACAAAAGAAGTAGAAGCGTTATATTGATTTTTCTAAAATGTTCACTTTTATCACTATTATTCATAAAATATCTCTTTCTCTACAATAATATAAGCATTATTGGGTATAATTCTATTTGGTTAAACCATTAAAATCTCCAGAAAGGAATTCACCCTTATGCAAACAAACTATCAAGATACCGTTGCTGCTATATTACGCCATCTTAAACAGCAGGGCAGTTCTCTAAATAAAATTCATTCACATGAATCTTGCTACCATATGTTACAGCTTTACCTAGAATCAAACGATATTCCCTTTTCAATAGAAGCTGCTGTTGATTGGAACGAGAACCGAAGATCCAGTCTGTCCTATGACACATATATCAGCTATAGAAATGCCCTATTCAGATTAGAACACTATCTGCTAAAAGGCAATATCAACACTCCCTTTTGCAGGTCTGTTGACTGTTTTTATTGCAAAAGTGGACTATCTATCGGCTTTATAAATCTACTTGAAGAAATAGAAACTGCCCCAACTGTGTTTCTGGGGCAGTATGCATATGAACGATATGCGGTAGTGTACAGGGAGTTTTTCAAGCACTCCACAAGAACAGGCATCACTGATCCTTCCCCAATAACGGTCGATCATGTGCTCGATTTCTGGCAAAAAGTAGTGAGCAAACAGCCTTCCCTGGCCCAAAGGCAGTATCAAATATCTGCAGTCACAACACTGATGAATTATCTGGCGGGGCGTGGGGATGTTCCGCGCTGCTATCGCATGGTCTTACGTAACGGGAATGCAGACACCATCACCAAAACAATGAAACTCCCTTATGCAGGCGCTGTGATCCATCCAAGTATGAAACTGGAGAAAATGGCTGACCGGTATCTGGAGGCTCTTGACAAATGGCAGTATAAAGCATCATCTAAGAGGCTTTATTCACATGATCTCTTATGGTATTTTATGTTTTTGGAGTTTAACCATGTTGACCATTCCCATAAAACCATAACAGCGTGGACGGATTGTCTCCCGGATGACAGTTTAAAAGATCGCCGGCACCGTACTATTGTAATGTTTGCATGTTATCTGCAGGGAAACATGGCGGAGATAAGGGTCATTCCTCATATATGTTCAAGTGATACTCTGCCGGAATGGAGCCTATCGATTTTAAACCGATTTATAGAAAACCGCCGCCATGATGGAATGGCAGAAAAAACAATCGCCATGTGCAGGGCATCCGGATACCGTTTCTTTAATTATCTCAAAACCATGGGGGTACAATCCCCTGATGCCATAACGCCTGAAATCATCAAGGAGTTCCATGTTAAAGATGAACACGCTACACCGGAAAGCAAAAATGCTTATAGCATAAAAATACGCCAGCTGTTGTCTTTTATGGCTGATGAAGGGCTTATTTCTCAAACATTGGTTTATGCAGTTTCTGCCAGCAGTGCGCCACGCCGCAGCATTGTAACTGTCCTTAATGATTAAATGGTTGCAGGAATCTACGGATTCAGAGAAAGCGCGTCATCGCCCCTTGAACTCCGGGATATAGCAATCGTGATGCTAGGACTCCGCATGGGCATACGTTCTTCGGATATACTTGCCCTGCAGATCAGTGATTTTAATTGGAAGCAAAAAACACTTTCTTTCATTCAGAAGAAGACCAGGAAAGCCATTACGCTTCCCGTTCCAACTGATGTCGGGAACTCGGTTTACAGGTATATTGTCCACGGCAGGCCATTGTCTGGGGAGGATGGAAACGGCTATGTATTTATCCATCATCTGGCGCCATATGTCAACCTGACATCAAATTCAGCTACGAGGAACGCGCTGCAACGTGTTCTGGCTGCTTGCGGTTATGAACTGCCATACGGGCAAGGATTCCATATCACACGGAAAACATTTGCTACCCGGCTGCTCACTTCCCACAATAGCATCCATGATATTGCTGACGCCCTGGGACATGCACGTAAGGAGACATCGGAAGTATATCTTGAAAGGGATGAGGGCGGCATGCGCCTCTGCCCATTGCCTTTTGGAGGTGTGATTCAACTATGAGATATGCATTTGAAAGCGGGCTTAAATCTTATATCCTGGGACTCGTAACCCAAAAACGCGCAGACGGTTTTGCCTATATTTCGGAGGAGAAGCTTTTCAGGCAGCTTGATAACTTTTGTATGGAATATTTTCCTGATGCCGGAACAGTTACCTATGACTTTGCCGCCAGATGGTCCTCAGCCCGGCCTTCTGAAGGTAGCGGCTACCATAACAGGCGGATTTCTGCGTTGAGGCAACTGAGCCTGTATATACTCTCCCTTGGGAGGGATGCCTATGTACCGGACCGCTTCTTCTGGAAAAAATACAAGCCCTCACGCTATATCCCCTCAAAGGATGAGGTGGCAGCATTGTTTCAGGCAATGGATGCACAGGAGCACTGGAGCCACGGCATAGTGCGTCGGCTGGAAAAGGAATGCAGGATCATGTTCCTGCTGTATTACTGCTGTGGATTGCGCCTTTCGGAAGCCCGATTTCTTAGGCGGTGCGATGTTGATCTGGAAAGAGGCATTTTGACGGTTTCGAGATCCAAAGGGGATAAAAGCCGCCTTGTATACCTCCCGGCAGATGGAACCGTAACCCTTATGGAATATATGAAAAGACAGAAGTCCGCTTACCCTTTATGTGAATGGATGTTTCCCGGCTGGAATCCCGAAAAGCCCATATCCAGTTCCGGTGTGGAGCAATGTTTTAACCGTTATTGGAACAAGCTTCCGGTGTCGCAGTCTTTGGACAGGCATCCGACTCCGCATTGTCTCCGGCATGCATTCGTGGTAGAGAGGGTTAATGACTGGATACTACAGGGGATTGACACAAATGAGATGCTGCCATATCTCAGCCGCTATCTCGGGCATAAGAGCCCAGAGGAAACCTACTATTATTATCACTTGGCAGATAATGCCTTTGACGTCATCCGAAAAAAGGATAGCCTGTCAAGACGTGTAATCCCGGAGGTGGTGCCATATGAGGACTAGGAAATCTCCTGATAAGAATCTGTTTTTTTTCGAAAACCTGGCCTTTCCTTAATGAATTCCTCATCGGGCAGTCAGGGCGAAGCCCAGCAACAGTGGAGTCATACAGGGATTCCCTGACCATATTTAAGAATTATCTGGTTAGGGAGCTGGGCAGATCAATTGCGGACTTTCAATTCTCGGACTGTACCAAGGAGTGCATTTATAACTTCCGGGAACATCTGCTTCGCACCGGGAGCCAGCCATCAACAGTCAATGTGCGGGTTGCGGCAATCCGTTCCTACCTGAAATACGTGGCAGATACAGACATCTCCGTACAATCGGTCGCCCTGGCAGTGTCGCTGATAACACCCTGCAAGAAAATTCAGAAGGAAAAGGAAATCCTTAGTGAACAGGCATTGTCTGCAATCCTTGCAGCCCCTCCAAATACCAAAGCAGGGGTGCGTGACCGAGCTATTCTCGTGCTCCTGTATGATACTGCTGTCAGAATCAGCGAACTCTTGGGGATACGCCTTTGTGATATTGCCTTAGATAACCCATATCCGAGCATCTTTATAACCGGGAAGGGGAACAAGGAACGTACACTACAGCTCTCGGAACAGTCTTCCTCCCATCTGCGTGAGTATGTCCGGGTATTCCACCGTGCATCAGCCAAAGATGACTATCTGTTTTTTACGACCATAAAAGGCGTGACTGGCAGGATGTCCCCTGGGAATGTACAGAGGTTAATCAAGAAATATGCCGCCCAGGTGAGGGACTTAGGCTTTGACATCCCCCAGTCTGTCCATCCGCATATGTTCCGCAGGACCCGTGCGACGAATCTGTACCAGAAAGGGGTGGCTATTGAACTGGTGTCCACCGTACTCGGACATGCCAGAACGGACACCACAAGGAATTATTATGCCAGGCCATCCGTGGAACAGCTCCGCAAAGCCCTTGAATCTGTGCCAACCCCGGCCGGTGATGAAGAGCCATTATGGGTTGGCAGTGAAGAGGAGATGGCCCGGCTTTGCGGGCTGAGATAACCATGACGCAATCTATGCCGTTATTAGTATTCCCATAGATTTCACGCTGCTGTCAGCGTTCCGGAATGCTATCCTGGCTTTACATTGGGGAAGAATTGTTCATTTTTCTCTTATGCATGGCCGGGATAGCAATGGAAACTATTTAAATTTTCAGTACCGGATTGGCTTGAAATAGATGGGCTGTTTTACGATAACATGGCATTTCCTGGACAGAACTATTATAATGGCCTTGTGCGCCTTTTTATAGCTGAACGGACAGAAATCGGCTTATGTTTTTTCAAAGCCTTTCCGGATTTTTTTGATCTGTTCTGTTCGCCAGGTAGCTTGCATCATTCCATCTAAATGCCCTGCCATTTGCTCAGCTTTTTTCAGCCAGAACTCTGCGTGCCGTTCCATCCGCTCACGGTTTTCTGGTGGTACAATATGGCAAGAAGCACAGCAGTAACGGGCAAACGCTTCATAGCACATATAACGGTCAGCGGGGGCTTCTGAATTGCGGTATTTTTTGAAAAAAGTACCCATTGCGGGTTTAACCTGTTCTATATGGCCTGTCTTCGTTCCAATTAAAATCTCCCATTTCAATGTGCCGACATACATCCCTGCCCTGCCCAGGTATTGTTCTTCCGCTTTGATGTGCTGGAGTGTGTCCCATGCGTCATCAAGCTTATCCTCATAATAATATAGTCTAAGTTCTGCCATAAGCTGCTTGCGCTTTGTATTAGCGAATTTAGTGCTTCCTTCTCTGCGCCAGCGGCGCAGGGCAGCCCATGCGTCAGGAATCTGCCCATTCAGGCGGTAAGCTGTCACTAAATTTCCGAAATAAACACTGTCATTATAGCTGGGTGGCTTATCTATCCGGGAGGAAAATGCCTCCTGGACTTTTGCCAGCGCCTCTGCATCCTTACCACAGGATAAGAGGAAAGAATATTCAGCCTCCAGCACCATGCTCTTGGATCCGCCAATCTGCCGTGCGTCCTTATAAGGGCCAAGCTTATCCAGAATGGATTGGATTTCTGCCTGTGGCAAATGCAAATTCATGGCAATATTAAACAAGTCCATAAGATTGTAGAACTGGGTGGCAGCATCCAGACCGTTAAGCTGCTCTGCCTTTAAAAAACAGGCCAGGGACTTTTTTAATTGATTATCATTTCGATAGCAGTTGCCTTCCCAATAGAGATTCTCACATTGTGCTGGCAAATCCCCCTTCTGTCTTGCCAGTGACGCCGCCTGAGAAAAAAGAGCCGCCGCCTGTCCATAACGACATTGGCAGAATAACTGATATCCGTCATTATTCAATTCATCTACGCTCTTTTGTTTCTGCCTTCGCACCTCCGCCTCATCCAACCGCTTCCATCGTTCTGCATCACCCCTCATACCGGCGGCACTCCTCCATTACTTTTTTCAGCTCGTCCTGGAGCCCCAGTAAAATGTGCATGTTGACACCAAGAGCAGAAAGCACGTCCTCCTTTGCGGATACATAGCTGTCAACTGTCTTAAACTTATTGCAGATGCTGGCTTTCTGGGAGCCATTCAGTTGTATCTCCGGCAGGCCTGACAGCAGTGTCTGTGACAGAAAGAGTTCTTTCCTACGGTGCATAAGCTCTTCAATGCGGGCATTTTTAATCCGGCCTCCTTCAATAAGATGGCTGGTAATCTCATTTACTAATTCTTCTGGTGAAGCAGCCCTGCCGCTGTAAGAAAAGGTAAGCCAGTCCCCAAAATCAGCAGGTTTTCTCATCGTGGAATGTGTATCCCAAAGTACGAAGACCGGCCGTTCATCCCCGCTCATTAAGATTCCGCCGACCTCCATCATGACGTTGGGGTTCAAGTCACTGATTTCCGCTATAAAACACTGTGCAGAGGCGATATATGATTTAACGTTCTCCACCAAAGTGTCTGCATTGTATTTATCCCTGGCCAGGCAGACCTCAAAACAAAACGGTGCCTGTTCAAAGACCCGGCGGACAGCTAACTCTACGGATCTGTACTCGTCGGCAAAAGGCGTGATCATAAACATAAGGATATGTTTACTGCCGTTAACCATGCTGCCGGCGTTTTTCACTTGCATATCTTTTCGCAGTTTCAAGAGTTCGTCGCGCAGGTCGAGGTTTTCATGTTGTGTTTCTATAAGCATCGTCATGATCTGGGCAACATTGTCATGTACAATACTCATGTTGCGTTCGTCCAGCCGGTGGGAATAAATCAGGGCATTATTGTAAAGCAACGTCATCACCGTAGCAGTCACGATGGAATCCAGGTTTGCCTTTGAAAGAAGCTGGATAAGGGTGTTCCGTCCGTTCAAAGCCAGCTGCATGGGCCGGTTATGAATGCGTTCCTGTATGCTGCGGAATGCATCGCCAAAACTCATACGCAAAGAAGGCATGTTCAGGAGATCCTGCAGTTCCCTGTCTGTCTTGGAGACTTCTGTTTCAATAATGACAGCCGGGACAGCTTTCGGGTCATAAAGCTTCGTGTTAAGCACGATATTTAACCCCAAGTCATGGTTAAGGTGGTAACTCATCCGTTCCTCCAAACGCCGGAATGGCAGCCGGTCTTCTGCTGAAAGCTCCTCAAAAAAGATCCCTTTATCCAATACATTGAGTTTTTCCAGCGTAACTTCCGGATGGTGCTTCCCGTATTTTTCCAGAAGCTCTTCATCATAATTGCGTCCTGCATTGATGACAATGAGCCCCTTTTCGTTCGCCATGCGGTAATACTGTGCCGCGCTGTCATAATGGGAAAAGTAGTAGATAGGGTTCCTGCCTTCTATCATGGGGTTCATGGGGATATACCGCTGCAGTGATACATCTCCCTGGTTTGTCTCAAAAAGCAAAAGATCTGCAACCTGGCCAAAAAAGTCTTCATTAACCATGGCCATGCCCTTAAGATGGTCATGATGCCACTGGTTAATATAGGCAAATTTATCCGGACGGTTTTCTGCAAGGTATTCCAGCCGTTCAATAATCTTTGCACCCAATTCAGCCTGGATAACTTTGAACGCCATGTTCTCCTGGTTGATGTTGTCACGTCCTGCAGTGGGGCTCAAGTCAGGGCTGTCCACAACGCCGCGCACAAATTTGGCCCAGGCAGGAAGCAAGGAGGTATCCCCTTCCTTGACAAGCATTTTCCGCACAAAGATGTCCAGCGTTCCGGTAGAGTTCAGGCCGGCCAAATGCTGGTTGGAAATATACAGAACCCCCTGTGCCCGATAGAGCTTGCCCTCTGCCTGTTTGCTGATGCTGATAGGGAATACGTCCATAGACATATCAGGGAAGCGCCGGTTGACAAATGTGCTGTAGGCATCTATTTCCTGCTCCGCAGTCTGATACTCCTTATCCCAAGGAGCGGAAATTGCATTAACAGGGCCAGCGCCATTTATTTTGACAGGAACGGAGATGAAGTCACAGTAACGGCGGATGATTTCTTCCAGCTTTTGCCGATCCAGTAAATATGTGAAATCCGGGCGCACAAACACCGTGACAGCGGTGCCGACCTCCTTTCTGTCAATTAAAGAAAGCTCACACTCAGTTGAACCATAATTAACCCACTGGTACGCTGTATCAGAATTGACCTTATGGGTTTGAACACGCACCTTGCTTGCCACAAGAAAAGAGGACAGCATCCCAATTCCAAACTGGCCAATCAGTTCCTCGGAAAACATATCTTCCAGTTCCCCCCTGGAGATACCAGTGCCCGTTGAACCAATAACAGATAAGAAGTTTTCAATATCTAACTCATCCATCCCGATTCCGTTGTCAGTAAAGGTAATGCTTTTTTCTGAACTGTCATAGATAATGGAAATTTCCCCCTGATAAAACGTTTCCTTCAAAGCTTCACGACGCACAATGCTGTCGTGTCCGTTTTGGACTAATTCCCGAACAAAAATATCAGAAGTGCTGTAAAGTCCATCCGCAAGCAGACGGATCAGCCCTTCAAAATTTGTTTTCATAGTAAGCGTTCTGGTTTCCCTCATGGCATTATTCCCCTTTCTGTATCTTTTTTATATCTAAACTTTCTCGTTTGACAGGCAGTTATAATTCTTTCTTAAAAATAGTATATCTGATAATGCTTATCTTTTCAATGGAATACACAGATTAATCGGAAATATTTTGAAGAATGCACATTATAAAATAATCAGCATAAAGCTTGAAATGCCCATTTCAGCATTTGAAGCAGAAAGCGTTGCCTATACGGTATGCCAGTATTTTGGTATAGATACCTCGGATTATTCCTTTGGTTATATTGCAGGGTGGAGTAGTGGTAAGGATATGAAGGAACTGCAATCTTCTCTGGACACCATACGAAAGACGGTATCGGAGTTTATTACAGGAATTGAGGGAGCGTTACGAGAATTGCAGCTTAATCGTGAGATGATGCAGGAAAAGGATACGATTTTGCTTGTGCGAAACAGTGACCTTTCAGAATATGATCTTCTGAATGTGCGGGGAATGGAAAAAGAAGAATTATTAACTGCACTCCACGCAATGGATGATGATGACAGGCTGAGTGTGGAAGCCTATCTGGAGGGCAAAGGTGCATGGGTTACTTTACTTGGAGACGAAAAGACAGAGGAAGTAGAGGAATATCATCTGGATTATATCTATAACACAGATACACAGAAGATCGGCAATTTTACGTTGCGTAAACCAGAAACGTTAAAAGTATCTTTTACATCCGAGCAGCAAGAACGTTTCGATAGGAAAGACGGTGATTTATACCACGAACTGTACTTTGACGATAGTCCGTATTGATGAAAAAAAGCAAATTTAATATCAAATATTTTAAAAAGAAATTGACAACGGAAAGATTTGAATTACAATAGTGGTGTGGGGGATAACTACTATGAATAGTTTTGAATTTTTGGAAAAACTCGGTTTTTCATCTAACGAGGCAAAAGTATACGGCACGTTGATAAAACACAAAGTACTAAACGGCTACGAAATCGCCAAATTGTCCGGCGTTGCGCGTTCGTTGGTTTATGAGGTCATCAATCGTTTGATTGCAAAGGGCACGGTCATCCGTATAGACGGAGAACCTAATTTTTACAAGCCTATCGAGTATCAAGATCTTATCCGCAGCATTAAGGAAGAAAACGAAAAGAATATTGCCTGCGCCGAACGCGAACTTCAACAACTCGCAACGGAAAATGTCGACGTCGATTACGTAATGAATATAGTGGGCGAAGAAAAATACGTTGCCAAGGCAAAGGAACTTATCGACAGCGCGCAAGCGGAAATTTCGCTGTCCATTTGGCAGGAGTCGTTCGAAGTGCTGCGTAGTAATATCGAAAACGCAATATCCCGTGGAGTAAAGGTGTATATTTTTACCTTCGAAAGTATTTCGGTCGCCGGCGCAACGGTGTATTCGTACAATATCAACGACGTTTCAACTCTGTTTCCCTACCGCAGAACAACAATCATAATCGACGGCGGAGAGTGCTTAGTCGGAGAAGAGGGCGATCGCAATGTTTACGTGCATACGCGCAATCATTCGGTTGTTTCTCTTGCCACCGACGAAATAGTTTTGAATGTTTTTTGGAATAAACTTATCGAAAAAGAAAACCTGTTGTCCAAGGGTTGCTCCGGTGTGGATTTTTTGCAAGCCATACACAATTTGGCGGAGCGCTACGGCATTACCGACGAGATGACCAAGAATTTTCTTGTATACAATTTTCAAAAGGAGAAAACTCAAAATGGCAAAAAATGTTGAACGATTACAGGCGCGCGAAGCCAAAGAACTTATCCGCCGCGAAAAGCAGTTGGGCGCAAGAAGCAACAAGTTTTATATAATTTACTTGTTTATGATTTTGTCGCTCATCTACATAACGGACGAAATGGCGTCTACTATATCCATTCAGTTTCAGGCGAATATAGTTACGGAATTCTTCGTAAAAAATATGGGTATGGAATACGGCGCGGGATTATCGCTCTTTTCCGCCATAGGTTTTATTTCCTATCCGGTAACGGTGCTTATTATTTTCTACCGTCCCCTTGCGGACAAATTCGGGCGTAAGCCGTTTTTGGTTATTAACACGTTATGTATGGGGTTAGGGCTGTTCCTTGTGTATTTATCTAAGGATATATACGTTTACATGATAGGTGGCACGTTGATGAGTTTTATGGTGTCGCACGATATGCAATGTGTGTACATACTGGAATGCTCCGACGAAAAGTCCCGCGCCCGTAACTACGCAATCGTAAAAGCGGTGGCGATACTGGGTACGTTGCTTGTTCCGTTGCTTAGGGCTACGCTTATGCAAAATGTAAGCGAGCGTTGGCACGTTGTATATTTAGTTCCGGCAATTATCGGTTTTGTAATGGCGTTATTCGCGTTGCTTTTTGCAAAGGAAACAAACGCGTTTTTAACAAAAAGAATAGAGTACTTAAAAACTCCCATCGAAGAACGCAAACAACGCAGTAAGGAAGAGTGCGAGCAAAACGCTCAAGGCGGAATTCTGACCGCTGTAAAATTCGCATTCAGACACAGGCAATTACGCTTTTTGATCATCGCCTGCTGTTGTTTCTATCTTGCTTCGTTAGGTACGGCAACGTACAGTACGGTTATGGCAAAGTCTGCTTTGATGACGGAAGAAGAAATAACTCTTGCTCTATTCTTGTATCCCGTAGGCAACGCGCTGTTTACGTTGATATCGGGTTTTGTGTCGGACAAATTTGGGCGCAAAATAACTATAATTGCGATGTCTTGTTCGGCGTTGGCGTGCTATTTGCTGTTTATTTTAAGCGGTATGTTCAAGTGGACTCCGTATTTGACAGGCTTTGCAATCGGCGGATTTATGGGCAGTTACTGGGGCGCGGGCGATACTATCGGCGGAATAATGTTCTCCGAGTCTTCTCCTACAAACTTGCGTTCGTCCGTAACTGTAATCAACACGTTGCTTAACGGAGTTATGGGCGGACTTGCAACGGTTATCACTATGATACTGCTTCCTGTCATTCCCGAAAAGATGTTTGGCTATATGTACTTGGGTTTGACTGTGCCGGGGCTTGTGGGCGCAATTGTAATAATGTGGCTGTTTGTCGGCGAAACCCGCGGACTGGATCTTAAAAAGGTAACGGGTACGGAATGGGATAAGCCTAAAAAAATTAAAGAAGAAACACAGGAGGGTGAATAAAAATGGATAACAAATGGTTTGAACTCGGCGCAAACGAACAGCCGTTGGATATTATCAAGGAAACATGCGGTTTTGCAGGCATATTCAAACAAATAGGAGTGATAGGGGATTCTTTGGCGTCGGGCGAGTTTGAAAGTCACGATGAAAACGGAAATATAGTTTTTACCGATATGTACGAGTACTCGTGGCCCGCCGTTTTAGAGCGCATTACTGGAACAAAATACAACAATTATTCCCGCGGCGGAATGACCGCGCGCGAGTATGTTCAAAGTTGGGCGGACACAAACGGATTTTGGCAATGGAATCAAGCGTATATTATTGCGTTAGGCAACAACGATTCGTTTGTGTTCGGGCATCCTCTGGGAAGTGTCAAGGACGTCAACGCCGATTGTCCGCAGGATAATAGCGATACGTTTTTCGGTAATATGGGCAAAATCGTTTCCAAACTTAAAACAATAGAGCCTAACGCGCGTATTTTTGTTGTAACTCCTCAACTGCGCGGTGAAGCGTGTGATAACGATATCCGTTATATCGCAAGCGAACTTGCCAAATTGTGCGATATGTTTGACTTTACATACTTGCTGGATATGACTGCGCATGCGCCCGTATACGATGCCGAAATGCGTAAGTCGTTCGGGCTGGGCTTCCATCCGAACCCGATGGGGTACTATGCTTACGCATTGATGGTGGCTAATTATATCGATTACGTTATACGTAGTAACCCTCGGGAATTTGCTACGATACCGTTTGTAGGTACGTTGCTCAAAAACAAAGATTACAAATAGTATGTATTTGCTGAAATGCACAATTAACTAAACTTGTAGATGTTTTCATTGCAAGTTTACAACAATTTATACTAAATATATAACCGTTTTGGGGGCGTGTGAAAAAACGAGAGTTTTTTCACACGTCCTTTTGCTTATGGATGTAATAGTAGTTATATTACATAAAAAAGGGTATAGTTCCCCTTACCCTCATAAGAATGCTATTATGAAATCCTATGCGGCAGTTGCACCTTTTTTCTGTTTGTTGTGATATTTATAAAGATTGTGTCCGATAGAAACAAGAAATACTTCGAGCAGTAAGATAACATTCATCTTGTCTTATGTATCCTCGAATACCATTGTTTAAACTGCTTCTTACAACGTATGGATATTTGCCAGCAAATGTTACTGTGGAGAAGATGAGTTCGTATCGGCAAAAACAATAAAAAAGAAATCACATAGATACAAGAGCTGTGGTATACTGTGTCTATGCGAATTTATAATAGTCTTAGGACAATGTATTGGAGGTAATGCAATGGAATTTGAGCTACATCGACTGACTTTACCGAGAATGATATTATTGACAGGTATAAAAAGATGATTGATTGCTTTATCAATTACTTGCAGAAAAACAGTTTGATTAAATAGTATTTTAGAAAGGTCTGGCTATGGAAACAAAGCCAAGGATTTTAGGTAAGATTGAATTACAAGACTATGAAGCGAGGTAGTGGATATGGAAAAAGACCCGTTTAAGGAATATTTGAGGGAGTCTGAACCGGATAAAGCTCATAAGGGTTATGCTTGGAGTACGGCAATCGGACTTCAGGCGGTGGACGGACTCAAACCATCTAAATATTTGATTGATACTGCCATTCAGAATATTGAAGGCAAAATCACGATGAAAGAAGCACAGGGCCTTATCGACAGCTATTATGAAGAAAGACCAGTGCATTTGTCCGATGATGAGCGTACCGAAGAAGCAGATAAGGTTTCGTCCCGTATCGCAGAAATTCTTTCCGAAACAGCGTTTTCATTTTCGCCAAATGAATATATCTCTATCCACCGCAAACTCTTTCAGGGTATTTATAAACATGCCGGAAAGATTCGAGATTATAACATCACAAAGAAAGAATGGGTGCTTGATGGAGCAACCGTTATGTACGGTAGTGCGTCCGAACTGAGAGCTACACTTGAATATGATTTTTCGCAGGAGAAAGATTTTAGCTATAAAGGGCTTTCAATGGATGAGATTATCCATCATCTTGCGGTATTCATTTCAAGATTATGGCAAATCCATATTTTCGGGGAAGGTAATACGAGAACAACGGCAGTGTTCTTTATCAAATATTTAAGGACACTTGGGTTCTCTGCGACCAATGATATTTTTGCAGAAAATGCGTGGTATTTCAGAAACGCACTTGTCCGTGCAAACTATACGAACCTGCAAAAAGGTATTCACGAAACAACAGAGTATCTGGAAGCATTTCTCAGAAATCTGCTTTTGAACGAGAAAAATGAGCTTCATAATCGAAATCTTCATATAAGTGGACTCTTGAACGAAGAGAAAGTGGACATTGGGGATACAAAAGTGGATATTGAGAATGGAAAAGTGGACATTCAGGACAAAAAAGTGGATATTGACAGTGTACTTTCCGAAAAAGGTAGTGATTTCTCGGTAAAAACGACGATTCATATCCATAGACTTTTTGAGAAGTTTGGCTTTGATGAGGTGTTTGGAAGAAGTGCGGTTATGGAACTTCTTGAGCTGAAAGGTTCAGGTGCTTCAAAACTTCTTTCCAATTTGGTAAAGGCAGATATTATTGAACCGGTATCCGGTCACGGAAAAGGGAAATATAAATTTAAGAAGTAGTTTATAAGAATTCCTTGAAATTATCGACATGGTGTGTAGACAATCTGATGTTTTGTCTTCGGCAGTAGGATAAAGAAGATAAGGAAACAGAACAGAAATAGATTATAAAAGGTCTGTTGGGCAGTATAGCCTAATGAAGCCTACAGAAAAAGGTTGCGTGAAGCCACATAAAAATGTATAATTAGGAGTAATGAATTTCATATTAAATGATATTGGAGGTACTCATGTCACAGTCGGTTACGATAAAGAGTAATAAATATGGAATCAATTTAGTTTTAGATGCGGATATGTCATTTGCTGATTTGATAAAGGCAGTTGTAGAGAAGTTTAAGGCATCCGCCAATTTTTTTAAAAACGCAAAGCTTGCTATTTCATTTGAGGGAAGGCATCTTTCAGATGAAGAGCAGCAGCAGATAATTGCAGCTATTGAGGAAAATACCACAATTGAGATTTTGTGCATTGTGGAGAATGGTACCGAGCAGGAAGCCATTATGAAGGAGCAGGTTGAGGCATTTAATGAGGCAGTGCAGAAGCAGTGCGAGAATGTTGCAACAGTCAGCGTTCCGGAGCAGTTTTACCGTGGTACGCTCAGGTCAGGCCAGGTGATTACCAGCGAGTCTTCGGTCACAATCATTGGTGATGTCAATCCGGGAGCCAAGATTATAGCTCAGGGCAATATCGTTATTCTTGGTGCATTAAAGGGCAATGTCCACGCCGGATGTACAGGTGACAGGAGCTGCTTTGTATTTGCACTTGATATGCAGCCGATTCAGATTCAGATTGGTGATTTGATTGCGAAGAGTCCGGACGAGCCTCAGCCAAAGCACAGGGTAAGGCGCAAGGAAAAACCGGCACAGGAGCAGGCGCAGATAGCCATCGCAAAGGATGGATATATTTACATCGAACCAATTACTAAAAATATTTTAAATAGCATTTAGGAACGTAGGAGGAAGAAAGTTCATGAGCGAAGTAATCGTTATCACATCAGGAAAGGGTGGTGTGGGCAAGACCACAACCACAGCAAATATTGGTACAGGTCTTGCACAGTTAAATAAAAAGGTTGTTATGATTGATACTGACATCGGACTGCGTAACCTGGATGTTGTTATGGGACTTGAGAATCGTATTGTATACAATCTCGTAGATGTCGTTGAGGGTAAATGCCGTATCCGTCAGGCTCTTATCAAGGATAAGAAATATCCTGATCTGTGTCTGCTTCCATCAGCCCAGACAAGGGACAAGGATGCTGTTACACCTGAGCAGATGGTTGAGCTTATCAATGAGCTTCGTGAGGAGTTTGACTATATTCTGCTTGACTGCCCGGCAGGTATCGAGCAGGGCTTCAAGAATGCCGTTGCAGGAGCTGACCGTGCACTTGTTGTCACTACACCTGAGGTATCAGCAATCCGTGACGCTGACCGTATTGTTGGCCTTCTCGAGGCAAATGAGATGAAGCGCATTGATTTGATTGTCAACCGTCTGCGTGTCGATATGGTTAAGCGCGGTGATATGATGAATGTGGATGATGTTACAGAGATCCTTGCAGTCAACTTAATCGGTGCAGTACCGGATGATGAGCAGATTGTTATTTCTACAAACCGTGGTGAGCCGTTAGTTGGCTCAGACAGCCTTGCAGGAAAGGCATATATGAATATCTGCCACCGTATCATGGGCGAGGAGGTTCCTTTACTTGATTTAAATCAGAAGCATGGTGTATTTGAAAAGCTAAAGGATATGTTTAAGAAAAATTAAAGGGGGATACGTACCATGGGTATAATGGATTTATTTAAAAAGAAATCTTCTGGTAATGTTGCAAAGGATCGCCTGAAGCTGGTGCTGGTTTCTGACCGTGCAAACTGCTCATCGGAGATGATGGAGATGATGAAAAGGGATATCATTGAGGTTATTTCCCGCTATATGGATATTGACGCTGAAGCTCTTGATGTGAAAATCACAGAGACAGAGTCTGATTCTAACAACGGAATGGTTCCGGCACTCGTTGCCAATATTCCTATCCGTGACATGAAGCATCGTCCGGATCCAAGATAGAGTAAATAAAATAACAGGATATGATAAGATATTAGGGTCAAAAGGTGTTTTGACCCTTTAATTATTATATTGAATAAAAAAGACTTGATTTGATATTAGAGTGTGATATACTTTAATACGTTACAAATAAATAAATTTTAGCAGAGTAGACACATGTGCGTTAAGTGCCGGATGAACAGGGAGTTGTCACCCGGACGAAAAGAAAATCTTGCGGTACATGAGTCGCATCCCGCTGCATCCGAAGATATTAATTATCTCCTGTTGTAGTTCGGTGAGGTCTGCAAAGGAGGTAATTTTTTAATGAAAAAATTCGTTACTTTGTTCACCGATTCTGCCCGAGAGCTTAAATCGGTCAGAACCATCACAACTATGGCAATGCTTGCTGCAGTTGCCGTTATCCTTGGATATTTCTCCATCGAATATGGACAGTTTATCCGTATCGGTTTTTCCGGTATTCCAAATGGTATCGTTGATTACCTGTTTGGACCGGTTGCCGGAGCTGTTTTCCACGGAGCGCTTGACATCATCAAGTATCTGATGAAGCCTACAGGACCATTTTGTCCACAGCTTACACTTGTTGTAATGCTTGCAGGTGTTTTATATGGCTGCTTCTTTTACAAGAAAAAGCTTACCATATGGAGAGTGCTTGCTGCAAAGTTTGTAGTAATGCTCATCTGCAATGTCATTCTCAATACCCTGTGTCTGCAGGTACTGTACGGACAGGCATTTATGGCAATCCTTCCAATGCGTGCACTTAAGAACCTTATTATGTGGCCGATAGATTCAATTGTCTTTTTCGCCATTGCAAAGGCACTGGAGCAGATTGGACTGTTCCGCACCTTCCGTAAACCGGAGCTTATAAAGAATGCATAGCAACAGGTGAATGGACCGGGTACTCAAATGAGAGTACCCGGATTTTTTATTTAATGGAAAGAAATACGTATCATGTTCTTTATAATATATATAAATGATGAAAAGGAACATAGCAACAGAATAATGCACAAACAATATAATGCACAAAATATTACAACAAAATAATATTTTAAGTGTTAAATGACAGTTTTTATTTATAATTTTAAGTATAAGTGCCTTTAAACTGACAATTATGAGGTATTTCGCATTTTTAATGAAAATTGTTGACACAATATATTGAACGTGATATTGTTTACTTGTTCAAAATAATACACAAAAGAAAACGAACAAACAACTACATATTAATTATGAATATTTAAGAGCAAAGACGCTAACCGGTGAAGCACTTTGCTCTTTTTTATTTATCAAAATCACAAGGATATTTAAATTAGGAGGCAATATATTATGAGATTAAAAGACACAGGATTAACAGCACAGGACATCAAAGACAAAGTAAAGAAGTATATGATTGAGACCTATGAGCGTTTCGATTTCATCGCTGAGACTGCAGAGGGCATGTATCTGTATGATGAGAATGGCACACCATACCTTGACTTTTACGCAGGAATCGCCGTAAACAATGCCGGCAGCAGAAACCCTAAGGTTGTTGCAGCAGTCAAGGATCAGGTGGATGACATCATGCATACATTCAACTATCCATACACTATTCCACAGGCACTGCTTGCTGAGAAGGTCTGCAAGACTATCGGAATGGACAAGATTTTCTACCAGAACTCAGGTACTGAGGCAAACGAGGCTATGATTAAGATGGCTCGTAAATATGGTATAGAGAAATATGGTCCAAACAGATATCACATCGTAACTGCAAAGGACGGCTTCCATGGCAGAACCTTCGGTGCTATGTCAGCAACAGGACAGCCTGGAAACGGATGCCAGGTGGGCTTTGGTCCTATGACATACGGCTTCTCATATGCTCCTTATAATGACTTAAAGGCATTCAAGGATGCTTGCACAGAGAACACAATCGCTATCATGATCGAGCCTGTACAGGGCGAGGGCGGTGTTCATCCTGCAACACCTGAATTCATGAAGGGACTTCGCGAGTTCTGTGATGAGAAGGGCATGCTCCTCCTTATCGATGAGGTTCAGACAGGATGGTGCAGAACCGGAGCTGTAATGAGCTACATGAACTACGGCATCAAGCCTGATATCGTTTCTATGGCAAAGGGCCTTGGCGGTGGAATGCCAATCGGTGCTATCTGTGCGACAGAGGAGGTTTCAAAAGCATTCTCAGCCGGTTCACATGGTACAACCTTTGGTGGACATCCTGTATGCTGTGCAGCAGCACTTGCAGAAGTAAACGAGCTGCTTGACAGAGATCTTGCCGGAAATGCAAAGAAGGTTGGTGATTATTTCACAGCTAAGCTTGAGAAGCTTCCACACGTAAAAGAGGTAAGACATCAGGGACTTTTAGTTGGTGTTGAGTTTGACGATACAATCTCAGGTGTAGATGTAAAGCATGGCTGCTTCGACCGTCATATGCTTATCACGGCAATCGGAAGCCATATCATCCGTATGGTTCCACCACTTATCGTAAGCGAGGAAGAGTGCGACAAGGCATTTGATATCATCAAGGAGACAGTTGAGTCACTTTCGTAGAATGCTTGAAGCATATTTGAAGCAGGCAACAGAATATATTGCGGCAGATTATACGAGCCGGATAAAAGGACAAGGGCGTCACGATTAGCTTCGTGCGCCCTTCTTTTGAACAATATCAACATATTATAGAGATGTATATAAGAAAAGCGAGGGGAACGAAATGGCACATCTTGTTATTACAATAGGATGCGAATATGGCGCTAAAGGAAACCAGATTGGCAAAAAGGTTGCTAAAGACCTGGGAATCAAATTTTATGACAGGGATACTGTAGATGAAATCATAAAAGAGGTCGGTATTCCGAAGGATATCATGGAAAAGGTTGAGGAAGGTATCACCATCGCCGGAAAAGGTGCAGAGGGTGATGTCAGAGGCTCTTTCTCCAAATATGCAGACCTCACAGAGCGTGCAATTCACGTCCAGAAAACCATAATCAGAAAATTATCAGACCGTGAGTCATGCGTGATTATCGGTCGTTCAGCAGACTATATACTAAAGGAACATAAACCGATTTTACGTATTTTCATATATTCACCGGATGAAGTGCGGATTGAAAACGTAATGAAGAGCCACAATTTGTCGGAGGATGATGCAAAGCTTTTTATCACTGAAAAGGATAAACGTTATCATAAGCGTCATATGGCGCTGACAGGAAGCAACCGAGGCGACAGACACAACAGGGATATGCTTATAGACAGCAGCCTGTTAGGAGTGGATGGCACAGCGGAGCTTATTGAGTCTCTGGCAAGAAAAGTGGTAGAGAATGAAAGTAAGACAGAAGCTGGAGGTGACAAGTAATGGAACAGAAAAAATCAGAATTTAACAAAGTCCTGAATGCCTGGGACGTGCTTGTAATTGCATTTGGAGCCATGATTGGCTGGGGCTGGGTTGTCTCAACCGGAGGCTGGATTGAAAAGGGCGGAGTGCTCGGTGCCGCAATCGGCTTTGTAATCGGTGGTATCATGATATTTTTCGTAGGAATGACCTACGCGGAGCTGACAGCCGCCATGCCTCAGTGCGGTGGCGAGCATGTATTCAGCTACAAGGCAATGGGTTCGACCGGTTCATTCATATGTACATGGATGATTATTCTTGGATATGTCAGTGTGGCATGCTTTGAGGCATGTGCTTTCCCGACAATCATCACATATCTGTGGCCGGGCTTTTTGAAGGGCTATCTGTATACGGTAGCAGGCTTTGATATCTATGCTTCATGGCTTATTGTGGCGATAGTTGTGGCATTTTTAATTATGATGATAAACATTATCGGCGCAAAGACAGCAGCGATTTTGCAGACTGTGCTCACATGTATTATTGGTGGCGCCGGAATTTTGTTGATAATTGCATCGGTAATCAATGGAACAGTTGATAACCTGGACGGACAGATGTTTGCAGGCAGCTCTGCAGGTCTGAACGTAAAGGCAATTATCGGAGTGGCAGCACTTTCACCATTTTACTTTATCGGATTTGACGTAATACCCCAGGCAGCTGAGGAAATCAATGTTCCGGCAAAGAAAATCGGCTCAATACTTATCTTATCAGTAGTTCTGGCAGTTGTGTTCTATGCACTTGTCATTGTTGCGGTAGGTCTTGTCATGGGGCCACAGGCAATTGTTGATTCAGAGCAGGCAACAGGACTTGTCACAGCAGATGCAATGGCTGCCGCATTCAACACAAAGATAATGGCAAAGGTTATAATAGTCGGCGGAATGTGCGGTATCGTAACCTCATGGAACTCATTTTTGCTCGGTGGCTCGCGTGCTATGTACTCAATGGCAGAGTCATACATGATTCCAAAGTTTTTTGCAAAGCTCCATCCAAAGCATAAGACACCAATCAACTCACTGATTCTCATCGGAGCCCTCACAATGCTTGCTCCTTTTGCAGGCAGAAAGATGCTCGTATGGATCTGTGATGCCGGTAACTTTGGCTGCTGCGTGGCATATTGCATGGTTGCTCTTTCATTCATTATTCTTCGCAAGAAGGAGCCGGATATGCCAAGACCTTACAAGGTTCCCGCATACAAGTTCTTTGGAACGATGGCGGTCATCATGTCAGGCTTCATGGTTGCAATGTACTGCATACCGGGAAGCGGTGGATCACTTATCGCCCAGGAGTGGGGCATCGTGCTTGCATGGTGTGCGCTCGGCGTGGTATTCTTCGCCTTCTGTAAAAAGAAATACAAGGAGTCATTTGGTACACTTGTTGAGCTCATCTCAGATGAGGATGCTGCAACACTTATGCCGGAGGCAGATGAGGTTGAACTGGATAAGGTTATCGATGCTGCAATAGACAGGGTACTTGCAAAGAAGGCCAGCTAGTACATTACAAAATGCAAAATACCTTAAGACTTAAAATTATATACATGAAATGAGATACAAAAATTCAGAAAGGACAGATTATATATGGAAACATTTAATTTTTCGGTGCCACAGGACATCACAGTGGGAAAGGGCAGTCTCTCAAAGCTGCCGGAAATAGCTAAAAAGCTTGGAGGAAAGCATGCGCTCATCATTTCAGGACCTCATCTTGAGAAGATGGGACTTGTAAAAAAGGCAGCAGATTATCTGGCATCAGTTGACATAAAAGCAGACACTTTTACAGACATAGAGGCAAATCCATCTGTCACAACAGTGGAGAAAGCCACAGCAAAATACCTGGAGTCAGGCGCAGACTTTATCGTGGCATTTGGAGGCGGCTCACCGATGGATGTAGCAAAAGCAGTGGGTGTGGTTGCCAAATATGGCGGAAGCGTCACAGACTATGAGGGAGCACACAAGGTGCCGGGACCAATCGTACCGCTCATTGCGATACCAACCACCGCAGGAACAGGCTCAGAGGTGACAGCATTCTCTGTAATCACAGATCATAGCAGAAACTATAAGCTCACAGTATTCAGCTACGAGATATTGCCAAAATATGCGATACTAGATGCAGAACTCATCACAACAGCACCGGCAAGCGTGGCGGCGGCATGCGGAATTGATGCATTTATCCATGCCGAGGAGGCATATGTATCCACAGCGGCATCACCATTTTCTGATGCAATGGCAGAAAAGGCGATGGCACTTATCGGTAAAAATATCCGCAGATTTGTTGCCAACAGAAATGATATCGAGGCCGCTGAGGCCATGATGACAGGTTCTCTTTTTGCAGGAATAGCCTTCTCATTTGCCAGACTCGGAAATGTGCATGCAATGAGCCATCCGGTCAGCGCATTTTTCGATGTGCCTCACGGAGTGGCAAACGCAGTGCTGCTTCCTGTAATCGCAGAGTACAATGCACTTGCAGACCATGGAAAGTATCTGACTATCTACAATGATATAAGCCCGATTCCTGCGTATGCGGATGAATTTGAGCCGATGATGCTGGTAGATGCAATCAGGGAGCTTTGCGCAGATATCGGAATCCCTGAGAATCTGACCATCGCAATCAACAATGCAAGCAAAACCGGAACAGTCACAAAGGAAGAGATAGAAAGCAAGATAGAGCCGATGGCTGTCGATGCCATGAAGAGCGGCAACATTGCTGTAAATCCAAGGGCTTCACGTCAGTGCGACATTGAGATGCTGTATCGCAGGGCACTGTAAAACTTATGAAATATAACATGTAAGGTAACTGTTCCGAATAGTTACCTTATATGATTATCAACAGTATAGTTAGAAAATTAAATGCAAAAACGGAGATATGAGTATGGATTATCTGTCACACAATGTATCTGAAAATTTAAAAAGAATACGCCAGTCAAAGGGCATGAGCTTGGACCAGGTCGCAGAGCAGACCGGTGTAAGTAAAAGCATGCTTGCGCAGATAGAAAAGGGCACAGCAAATCCATCTATCGGAGTGCTTGGCAAAATCACAAGCGGTCTGCGAATTGAGTTTCAAAGACTTATAGATCCGCCGAGAGTGGACTATGCGCTCATATCTCCGGATGATCTGGTCCCGACAAAGGAGCTTTTGGGGCAGTACAGGGTATGGACCTGCTTCCCATACGAGGACTCAAGGGAGGTCGAGGTATACCGTATCGACGTGGAGCCGGGCGGCGTGTATACAAGCGGTGGGCACGGCGAGAAAACACGCGAATATATCACAGTCACGGACGGTGTGCTGACAGTCGAGTGTCACGACCATGTGCAGGAAATCCATAAGGGACAGGTGTATAAGTTTGAGACCGATCAGCCTCATTTGTATCGCAATGATGGTGATATGGTGGCAAGCTGCATGTGCTTCTTTTTGGATTATACTAATATTCGGTGAGAGTTTTAGCCTCTCCTCACCACAGCACTTTTCCCTCTAAAAGCAATACCGATGCTTATAATTGAATTCACACCATTATCGCGCAGCTCCGTGTCGTATTTCTTTGCTTCTATCTGTTGTAGGGCGCTGTCGGCTAATGCAGATAAATCGGTATGTTCATCTTTAGTGTGTTTAAATTCAAAGATAAATCCGGGCATTCCCTTTGTCAAAGGCATAAGCTGGATATCAAATCGACCGAGGCCTGATTCGCGGTTTGAGCGTATCTTGTAGCGGTTTCCAAGTATGGCACAAAGACCAAGCATCATTCCGTGATAGAAGCCTTCATTAGCTCCATCAATAGAAGAAATATTTTTTACCATAAAATCTTCCAGCAGAGCCTGGAGCTTTTGTGTATCCTTGGAAAAGATAGTCTGACTGATAGATATGGCAAGGCTATTCTGGTTGGTGCGGTTTAGAACCTCCTTTTCGTAAACAAAAGTGATTTCTTTGTTTGGAATAGCAACATCACACATGAAATTTCCATCGCTTTGCGGATAAATATTGGCAACCTTCAGGTATCCGGCTACCAGAAGAAAGCTGTATATACTATATGGATTATTCTGAACCTCGGGATAGATAACACCGGTATCAATATAGGTTGCGATTTTTTCACCACATAGCAGCTTATAAAGGTCTTTGGTAATTTCAGGCGTAGCTGTCTGGATAATTTCTCCGATTATCTCATTGCTGCCGGTGGATTGCCAGAATGCTTTCGGAAAGCAGTTGTCAGAGATATAATTGATTACAGACCATGGATTAAAGATTTCTGTATTGCCAAAACGATATCCATCGTACCATTCGCTGAGCTCATTATATTTATCGTCTTTTCCATAGTATCGCAGCATGTCTTTTACCTCTTTTTCAGTAAAACCAAAATAAGAGCTGTAGCCATCATCGAGAATAGAATAGGTTTTCAGATTGTTCATGCCGCTGAAAATACTTTCCTTTGCTACACGCAGTATTCCTGTAAGAAAGCCAAAGGCAAGGTGTGGATTGTCCTTGAGTCCTCCTGAGAAAAAATTGCGCATGAAATTTACAATTTCCGGATAGAAATTGCAGGTATGCCCCTGTTGGATGGGTGTGTCATATTCATCAATGATAATGATACATTCCCTTCCATAATGCTTATGAAGCAGTAATGATAAAAGCTGCAGACCCATCTGACAATCGACTTCATCCCCACTGTCTCCGGCAAGAAGCTGATATTGTTCCTTTTCGTAAGAAGTTAAAACAGAACTTGTCTCAAGCTCGTTATGTCGTATAAATTCCAGAGATATAAGCCTGCGGATTTTCTGAAAGGTTTCTTCCCAGGTCATGCTTTTAACATCTTTGAAGGTCAAAAAAATGACAGGATACTGTCCTTGGTGTTTAGTGTAGTAATCGCCACATTGCCATATCTGTTTGTCTTTGAAATAAACAGATGTATCCTCGTTTGTTTTTTCAAAAAATACGCGCAGCATATCCATATTCAGAGTTTTTCCAAAACGCCTTGGGCGTGTGAAAAGAGATACCATCGGCTTTTTATCCAGAAAATCACGTATCATCAGAGTCTTATCTACATAATAGTAGCCGGTTGTTGCAAGCTTAAAATCAGATACGCCTATTGGTAGGGATTTATTTTTCGCGAAATGATTCATGTGTATGGTTTCGTCAGGGATTAACCATTTACGTCCTTCCTTTATTGCACCGGGCAATTCACCGTTTTTGCACATCTGTTGGATTCTTCGTACAGAAAATCCCATTGCTTTTGATGCATCTGAGCAAGATAAATATTCCATGTGGCACCTCCGCATAATAATTTAATAGCAATACTTTGATTATATTATATGTCATTATGCGAAATATAACAACTGTGATTTCGCATAGATTTCGTCTAAAAACGAAATGCTATGTTATTTATTATGTGTTATCCTGTGTTTTCATTGGTTATCCTATTGCATATATAGGTTTACCTATATATAATGATGTGAGTTAAGAAACAAATCGTTTCACCAACAACACACCGGGAGAAAACCATGCAAACATTAAAGAAATTCATCAAATACTACAAACCCTACAAAGCAGTCTTTTTCATAGACCTGCTTTGCGCAACAATAATCAGTGCCATAGATCTGGCGTTTCCGCAGCTGCTTCGCACGCTTACCAAAACCCTTTTTGCAGGAGCACCGGGAAAAATCATTTCTGCGCTGATTCCTATTACAATAGGGCTTTTGGTGGCATATATCATACAGACTGCGTGCAGGTATTATGTGACGTATGCCGGGCACATGATGGGAGCGAGGATGGAGCGCGACATGAGAAAGGAGCTTTTCGACCAATATGAAAAGCTTTCTTTTTCGTATTATGATCAGAATAATTCCGGACAGATGATGAGCAAGCTCGTATCCGATTTGTTTGATATATCGGAGCTTGCACATCACGGACCGGAGAATCTTTTTATATCGGTTATAAAGATAATCGGTTCGTTCATTTTTCTGTTTATGATAAACCGTATGCTTGCGGTTCCTATGCTTATTCTTGTGGTGCTTATGCTTGTATTTTCATATGGACAGAATAAGAAAATGCAGGAAACCTTTATGGATAACAGGCGAAAAATCGGTGATATAAACTCGAGTCTTCAGGATACTCTGGCGGGCATAAGGGTGGTGCAGTCATTTGCCAATGAGCGTATCGAGCAGGAAAAATTTAACAGAAGCAATGAAAATTTCCTGATTTCAAAGGATGCAAATTACAGATGTATGGGAAGCTTTATGAGCGGAAATGCATTTTTCCAGGGGATGATGTATCTTGTTACGCTGGTATTCGGTGGCTTTTTGATAGCGCATGGAAGGATGGAGGCATCCGACCTTGCTATGTATGCGCTGTATATAGGCATCTTTATCAGTCCTATCCAGATACTTGTAGAGCTGACTGAGATGATGCAGAAGGGACTTTCGGGCTTTAGAAGATTCTTAGAGGTGGTGGAAACAGAGCCTGAGATAGTTGATGCTGCTGATGCAAAACCGCTTAAAAATGTAAAGGGAAATGTCTGTTACGAGGATGTTTCGTTTCACTATAGCGATGATGATACACCGGTGCTTTCGCACGTATCCTTTGAGATACCGGCAGGAAAATCAATTGCGCTTGTTGGACCGTCAGGAAGCGGAAAGACTACAATATGCTCACTGCTTCCGCGGTTTTATGACGTGACGGAGGGCAGGGTCACAATAGATGGAAATGATGTGAGAAAGCTCACGCTTGAGAGTCTTCGCTCGCAGATTGGACTGGTTTCGCAGGATGTTTATCTGTTTGGCGGAAGTATAAAGGACAACATAGCCTATGGAAAACCGGATGCGACGATGGATGAGATTGTAGATGCGGCAAAAAAGGCGAATATACATGATTTTATCATGGAGCTGCCGGATAAATACGATACGTTTGTCGGTGAGAGAGGCACCCGATTGTCAGGAGGACAGAAGCAGAGGATTTCCATTGCGAGGGTGTTCCTTAAAAATCCGCCTGTGCTAGTACTTGATGAGGCAACCAGTGCCCTTGACAATGAGAGCGAGCGCTTTATCCAAAAAAGTCTTGAGGAGCTGGCAAAGGACAGAACGACTATCACAATCGCCCACAGGCTTTCGACAATCAGAAATGCGGACGAAATTCTCGTGGTAGCTGACTGTGGCATTGCTGAAAGAGGCACACACGAGGAGCTTTTGGCACGGGATGGAATATATGCGCGCTATTATGATATGAGCAGGTAGGATTAAGGAAATTTCCACTGATTAATCATAAATGAGGGGCAAAATACCTTTTGACCCTTTAATCATGTTATTATAGCTGCATAAACTAACTATATAGGAGCAGAAACTATGCAGGCAATGTTCATAGACGTAGACGGCACTTTAAGCAGTCCGTGCTACAAGGTAAACGGAAAATTTCAGATAGGAATGTCAGATGTGCAGTGGGCAGACTACTGCAGTAAGCATGGTGAGGATACATATGAGTGGTGCCGTCCTGTGATGCAGGTAAAGGAGTATGCCATGAAGGCAAAGGAAAAAGGCACGAAGCTGTATGTGCTTACCACATCAGGTACTAAAATCGAGACAGCTGCAAAGCGCAGATTTTTAGACAGATACTATGCAGGTATGTTTGATGACATCTATGCGGTGGAGCATGATGATGACAAGGTCAGGTTCATTCTTAAAAAAGCAGCAGAGCTTGGGATTGAACCGTCGGACTGTGAGCTTGTGGAGGATACGTACCGCATACTTTTGCAGACAGTGACAGAGGGCATTAAATCTACTCATATCACAACGATTCTCACAGGCGGATGCGAACGGTAACCAAAAATTTTCTACGGTCTATAAAGAAATAAAAAAAACATCCGATAAATATGTCAGGAAGCAAAATTTACATATTTCAAGGATGAAATATAATAGAAAGGAGATCCTGTTATGCGTATAGATGCATATAATCAGATAGCCCAGTTGTATGGCGTATCAAGAACAACAAAGACAGCAAAGACACAAAGCACGGCGAGGATGTCTGATCAGGTATCAATTTCGCAGGCCGGTAGGGATTACCAGATTGCGAAAAAAGCAGTATCAGAGGCTTCGGACATCAGGGAAGATAAAGTCGCTTTGCTTAAGAACATGGTAGACTCCGGACAGTATCAGGTCAGTGGAGATGATTTCGCCAGCAAGCTGTTAGAGAGGTACAACTCTCTGTAATATGATAATCATATCATATATCAAAGGTAAAAGAGGATTTTATAGTGGCTAGTTTAGTGGAAGAGCTTATAAATGTGCTCACAGAGGAAGAAAAAGTATACAGAACACTCGCTGCAAATGGGGAGAAGAAACGTCAGATAATCATAGATGCTGATATCCCTGCGCTTGAAGCAATAACTGATTTGGATCAGCAGGCAGGCGATGAGCTTCTTATTATGAGCAATAAGCAGGTTTCACTTCTTACAGATATTGCCAATGTACTGGGCAAATCAAGTGAGAAGATGACAGTCACAGGGCTGATTGGATATCTCGGCACACAGCCGGATATTCAGGCGAAGCTTACGGCAGCGCGCGACAGTCTGCTTGAAGCAGCTGCACAGATGAAAGAAATCAACGATTTAAACTCACAATTACTTGCTCAGGCAATAGAGCTTACAGAGTTTGACATCACCCTGTTCAAGAGCATGAAACAGGCGCCGGAGACCGCCAATTATGACAGAAATGCATATAACACAGGCGATATCTTAGGCAGCAGCGGTTTTGATGCAAAGCAATAATCATTAACCGGGAGGACAGGGACATGGCAAATGGATTCGGAAGTTTTTACGTAGGCAGTTCCGGACTTAAAAACTCGCAGAATGCTCTTAATACAACAGCAAACAACATGGCCAATGTCAATACGACAGGCTATGTGCGCCAGCAGGTAAGATTTTCAGATAAACATTATATCACCAGAAATAACCCTACAGCGGGCACCAACATCCAGCAGAGCGGACTGGGTGTTTCCGTATCGGATGTGGCACATGTCAGGGATATATTCTTAGATAAATCGTATAGGCAGGAGAATGGCCGAAAGGGCTTTTACTCGACACTTTACAGCACCACATCATATGTGGAGGATATCATGCAGGAGATGAACGGTGCTGAGTTTAAGGAGAGTATATCAGAGCTATGGCAGGCTTTTCAGGAGTATGGCAAGGATCCGACGAATTCGACGAATCAGAACCTTATCATCCAAAAGAGCGAGCTTTTTCTGACAAGATGCAATACGGTTTATTCTGATCTTCAGAAATACCAGTCAAATATCAACTTACAAATTAAAGACCAGGTTGACAGAATCAACGAAATCGGCGACAAGATTTATGCGCTCAACCTTGAGATTCAAAAGACAGAGTCAGGCGGTGTGGAGACTGCCATGACAGCGCGCGATGCCAGGGACAGTCTGATTGATGAGCTCGCAGGTTATGCTAAGATAGAGGCTGAGGAGGATTCCACCGGCTACGTGCGTATCAAGCTCGAGGGGCAGCAGTTTGTTCAGGATAACAAGTGCAACCATGTAGGCCTGACCGAGGAAAAGGGTACAGGCTTTTATACACCGTACTGGCCTCATATTACTACACAGGAGAGCTATATGCCTGTGTTTAGTGATGTTGCACTGCCGTCAGCGCTGGCTGAAAGGGTCGGCTGCACGCAGACCACCAACATAGCAACCAGCCTGAACAATGATATAGGAAGCCTGAAAGCGCTCCTTGTATCAAGAGGCTCGGAGTATGGCACCTACGATTTCATGAGCGAGGAGAACTACAGTAAGGTGGAGGACAATGTGGTCATGGAGACACAGGCCGAGATATCATATCTCGCGCGAAACATCATGATGGCCATGAACGATATATTTTGTCCGAATACCACATATACAGCGGCAGACGGTACCACATACACGGTTTTGGATACAGCAAAATGCTCGGTAGGAGCTGATGGCAGCCTGCCACCGCATGAGCTCTTTGCAAGAGAAGGATATGACCGTTACACACAGATGGAAATAGATGGCAAACAGTTTTATGTATACAATGATGAGACAAAGGCTAACAACTCATCCTGGTACAAGCTTGGAAATGTTTCAGTAAATCCAAAGCTTGCGGCACAGGTGACACTGATGCCGTCGTACAAGCAGAACGGAGCCGCAAATTATGGTCTTGCAGACCAGATTACAAAGGCATGGTCAGCAGAGAATCTATATATCAACCCAAAGGATACGTCAAAGTGCAATTTTGAGGGATATTATGACAAGATAATCTCGCATCTCGGAACAAACGGCAGTATATATAAGGCGTCATCAGACACTATGACATCGACAGCAGCGGCCATAGACAACCAGAGAAACCAGATAATGGGTGTGTCGAGCGACGAGGAGCTGACGAACATGATCAAGTATCAGTCGGCTTACAATGCATCAAGCCGTTTTATCACTGTAATCAGCCAGATGACTGAGCTCATAGTACAGCTCATATAGTTTCAGGATACGACAAGAGAGTATGAACAGGAGGAGTCGATATGGCTTCAACATTTTTTGGATTACATATAGGGTCAAGCGCTCTGAGCTCATTTCAGGTGGCGACCAATACAACAGCCAACAACATAGCCAATGTCAAGACGACCGGATACACCAGGCAGGAGGCTACCCTGCAGGCAAAGGATGCCATAAATGTCACAGCCCGCTACGGCAGCGTCGGCACAGGTGTTACAGTCACCTCAATCAAACAGCAGCGTGACCTGTACTATGACAATAAATACTGGGAAAACAATTCCTGCTATGGGCGCTACGAGCAGAAGCTGTATTACATGGAACAGATTCAGAACTACTTTAAGGATAACGGCTCATCGGTTAAGGGCTTTTCGAGTGTTTTTTCACAGATGTTTTCAGACCTTGACACACTGCGCAGCAAGCCGTCCGACAAGACAGTGAGAAACCAGTTTATCAGCAGTGCGCAGAGTCTTTGCACGTATTTCAATCAGATGAGCGACAATCTCTCAAAGCTGCAGGATGACTGTAACGAGGAAATCAAAAACAACGTAGACGAAATCAATTCAATCAGTGAGAAAATTTCGCTGTTAAATAAGGAGATTAACCAGATAGAGACAGGAACCGGTGTCGAAGCCAGTTCACTTAGGGATGAGAGGGCGAATCTCATCGACAGCCTGTCCAAGATTGTTAATGTATCTTACAACGAGACAGAGGTGCAAAACACCTATGGAGACAACCTGGGCGGCACCAATTTCTCGCTCTATATAAATGGAGAGAAGGTTGTGGAGGGCAAGGATTACCGAAAGCTCATCTGTGAGTCGTCAAAGACGAAAAACAATCAGACAGACAACGACGATATGTATAAAATATACTGGGAAGATACTAAGATGGAGTTTTCCGCGACAGCAGGAACCGCAGGGGGAAGCCTGAAAGCTCTCTTTGAGGTGAGAGACGGTGATAATCTGGAGAATTTCAAGGGTAAGGTCACAAAGGCTGATTCGTATTCGCTCACAGTGGAGAATACATCAATAGACAATATAAAATCACTCAATCTGCCGGACAAGGACGGCAAAATCACTGTAAATAATATCAGCTACAGCTATGACAGCTGGGAGGCACAGGTGGATGCACAGGGCAATATCAAGTCTGTAACATTTAATCTGAGTAAGGACAAGGCCATAGCAGACCCTGAAAAGACTGTGGCAGAGGGATATCTTTTAAATGCGGGCTCTGCAATAAATGCGAGGGGAATCCCTTACTATATGACACAGCTCAACGAGTTTGTCAGAAATTTTTCGGAGATGTTCAATCAGATAGAGAGCAAAGGACAGAATCTGAATGGGGATACACCACCTACATTTTTTGAAGCAATCACAAGCACAGCCAAGGTATATGATTTCTCGGAATCAGCAGCCTACAGCAAGCTGCCTGATGGAAAGACTGCCACAATAAACAGCAGCTCTAACACATATTACAGGATGACAGCGGCCAATTTCTCCGTAAACAAGGACGTTATGAACGATGTATCGCTTTTTGCGACTGCCACAGACTATGTCAAGACTGATTCCTGCGATATAGTTGATGAGCTCAAGAAGCTGCAGTCGGAGAAAACAGTATACAGAGGTGATAAAGCGGAATCATTCCTTGAGACAATCATCTCCAATGTGTCAGTGGATACGGAAAAGGCAGAGACCTACAACAAGCTCTATAGCAATCTGGAGCAGACTATTGCAAACCAAAGGACATCGGTATCAGGTGTGGATGAGGATGAGGAGGCATTAAACCTCGTGAAGTTCCAGTATTCATACAATATGGCATCTAAAATCATATCGGTTATGAACCAGATGCTTGATAAGCTCATAAACGATACGGGCGTGGCATAGAAGCAGGAGGCATAATATGAGAATCACCAACAATATGATAATGGGAAATACCAAGAGCAATATCAATTCAACAAAGGTTTTGGTAGACAAATACAATACCCAGATGACTACTCAAAAGAAGATATCCAAGGCATCAGAGGATCCGGTTATCGCAATCAGATCCCTTCGCTTGTCGACCAGCCTGTCGCATCTTGACCAGTACAAGGACAACAATATCCCGGATGCTTCTTCGTGGATGGATGTCACAGAGACAGCCCTTAGCAACATGAAATCTCTCCTCACGGATATACGAACACAGTGCGTAAACGGTTCTACGGATACACTCACAGCTGAGGATAGAAATACTATATTACAGCAGCTTACAGCCATGTCTGAGCAGGTGTATACAGAGGGCAATGCAGACTACGCAGGAAGAACGGTATTTACGGGCTACCGCACATCGTCAAAGCTCACATTCCAAAAGGACACAAAGAGCACATATCAGATAACACAGGAGTTTTCTGCCACTGATTTGTCAGAGAAGCGGTATTATACAAATGGCGTGACGGTTCCAAATAGTATAAATGCGGCAACACCTGACTGTACCACAGATGTCACGGAGCACAGCTTCCAGAGAATCCGTCTGGGCTACGGTAATACGACAGACGATGTGAAGCTTTCTATCGATGGAAAAGAGCTGACACAGGGCACAGATTATACTGTATACAAGAGTGTGTCTGATTTTGACCCATCAAAGCTCTCTGCTGATGATACGGCATATATACAGGAAACCGGTGAATTTGTTTTTGGTAAAAATGTGGCTGCTTCAATTAAGGATAATGAAAAGAAGCTGTCTGTCACATATGTAAAGACAGGCTTTGACAGCAGTGATGCGAGACCTGAGTATTATTACAACTGCAAGGACATTACAAATGCTGTGACACTCGATGCAGGTGGCAATGTACCTCATGATGCAGCAGGAGATATCATATACTCCAATCCATCAAAGGTAGTGGATTTTAAGTTTTCAAGTCAGGAAATCAAATACACAGTGGCAAACAGCACCGATATCACTGTCAATACACAGGCGAAGGACGTCATGGATACAGGCATCAAGCGCGATGTGGATGAGTTGATTGATGTAGTTCAGAATGCTGTCAATGCTCACGACAAGGTCTCACAGATAAAGAAGATGATGCAGCAACAGCAGTACTCTGACAAGGATTCACAGGCAAAGCTTAAGACATATTTAGAGGCCGCAGAGCAGGAGGCTGACTATGCTGACAACAATTTGCAAAAGACCTACAGCCAGTACATCACACGCTTTGATGATCATTTGAATAAGGTAAATCTGGCGCTCACCAATTCGGGAAGCACAAAGAGCCGCCTCACTCTTATCAAGAACAGAGTTGAGGAGCAGCAGACGACCATAGAGGAGCTTAAATCGACCAATGAGGATAGGGATATTTCTGATATAATCATTGATTTTTATGCTATGTACAATGCATATCAGTCCAGTCTGACAGCGGCATCAAAGGCTAATTCACAGACGTTGCTTGATTATCTGTAAGGAGGAAGCTATGAGGGCAAAAACGAGAATATTTGGGGAAATTGACATCCCACAGGACAAAATCATCACAATGGAGAAGGGGATGATAGGCTTTTCGGAGCTGAAAAACTACACTCTGATATACAATTCGGAGAAGGAGAATGATAAGAAGTCTATCATGTGGCTTCAATCGATGGATGATGGAGACATTGCATTTCCTGTCATGACACCGGATATCATCATGCCGGACTACAAGCCGACGGTCAGCGAGGAGCTTCTTGCGCCTCTTGGAGAGCTGAATGAGGAGAATATGTATGTGATCGTCACTGTAAATGTGCCTAGCGACATCACAAAGATTGCCTGCAATTTAAAGGCTCCTATTGTGGTCAATACCGACAGCAACAAAGCAGCACAGCTTATAGTTGAGGATGACTACAAGGTGCATTTCCCGATTTATGACATCATAAAAGGGAAAAAAGAAAGGGCAGGTGAATAGTATGCTGGCTCTTACAAGGAAAAAGGGTGAATCTCTGGTGATTAATAATGACATCGAGATTACTATTCTGGAAATCAGAGGCGACCAGATTAAGCTCGGTGTAAGTGCACCGAAGGAGGTGCCGATTTACCGCAAGGAGGTTTATACGCAGATACAGCAGGAGAACAGGAAATCTGCGGATGCACAGAATGCACAGGCTCTCAAGGAGCTGTTTGGATAGCTTAAGACAGAGAGTTATATGTCGAAAGTTGCGACCGAAACCAATTGAATGAGAGTTCTATCAAGGCTATAATTGAACCAGTACAGCGATATAACTTTTTTCGCAGTGCTGGTTCTTTTCGATGTGCCAAAAGCGTATAGCGAATAAAATATAATTTCAGACAGGAGGACTTCAATTTGGAGAAAGTACGTTACATGATTTCCGATGCGGCAGCTGCTGTGGATGTGGAGACTCATGTGTTGCGTTACTGGGAGGATGAGCTGGGACTTGATGTGCCTAGAAATGAACTTGGTCACAGATACTATACGAGAGACAATATAAAACAGTTTTTGAGGATAAAGGAGCTTAAGGAGAAGGGGTATCAGCTTCGCGCAATCCGTGATATGCTTCATTCGGATGCACCAGGTGAGCCATTAAATCCACCGAATCCTGCGGCTATGGAAAAACCCGTGCAGCCTGTAAATTACACGAATATCACAAATCAGACGGTGAAACAGGAGATGTCAGGGTATAATCCGGCATATCACGATGAACTGCCGGGATACAATCATACATATCGAAGCCGCACGGCAGATGAGCGTATGGATGAGTTTCGCGAGCTGATGAGCAATATCGTGGGGAGAGCCATAGCACTGAACAATGAGGAGCTGAGTCAGCAGATATCCACTGAGGTGCAGGAGCGGATATTAAAGGAAATGAACTATCTGATGCGCGAACAGGATATTGCGCAGGAGGAGAGATATAAAAAGCTGGATGCTGCCATACGCGGAAATCTGCGCAGAAAGGGGCTTTTTTCCAGGAAAAGGAACGCGGACATGCCCGCAGATACAAAAATAAGCGCTGCAGACACCAAGGGAAAGAAGGGGCGCGACAAGACGCATACGCATGAGCTTAATCCGGTGAGACTGTAGAGCGTGCATGACAACGCTTACACTATAAAAATAATTACTGCAAAAACGCTTACAGCATAAAAATGATTACAATACAAAGACGATTACAACACAAAAAAAGACGACCCATAACAGGTCGTCTTTATTTCTTACAGTATGCTAAAAATTAGCCCTGGCTGATTGCTCCAGTTGGGCAAACACCAGCACATGTACCACAATCGAGACAAGAATCTGCATCGATTACGTACTGTGAATCACCAGCAGAGATAGCTCCTACTGGGCACTCACCAGCACATGTACCACAGCTAACGCATGAATCAGAAATTACGTATGCCATAATGAAATCCTCCTTATAAAATAATGATCATTATTCGCCGTTATTGGCTTATCTGCATTGTAGTACAAAACACAGAATAATGCAATGCCAAATAGAATTGTACTTACTTTTACACAATCTTATATAAAAATTACCAAATATTGAGTAAAACTTGAAATGCTATTGTTACTATTGTATAATAAATAGAAAACAATTCAGAATCTTCGGGAACAAAAGCTGATACGTCATGTTTACATGTAAGCAGCAGATTTTCCTGCTTTCGAGGTTGCTCTGAAGTGTTACAATAAAAACACATGATTATTTAGAAAAACTGGTGTTTGCACATGGTATATTACTGTAGTATGTGCGGTGAGGATATAAAATGGAAACAAAAATTATAAAAATAGATCAGGACAATTTAGACCATAAGCTCATGCAGGAGGCAGGTGATTTGATTGCAGCCGGTGAGCTTGTAGCGTTTCCGACAGAGACAGTGTATGGGCTTGGCGGTGATGCTTTAGATCCGGAGGCATCAAAGAAGATATACAGTGCAAAGGGGCGTCCGTCGGACAATCCGCTTATCGTACACATATCAGATTTTTCGGATTTGGAGCGCATCGCAAAGACGGTGCCGGAGGATGCAAGGAAGCTTTCGGATGCTTTCTGGCCGGGACCTCTTACCATGATAGTGGAGAAGGGTGATGCAGTGCCTTATGCCACAACAGGCGGCATGGACACGGTGGCTGTGCGCATGCCGAATCATCCTATAGCACTAGATCTCATAAGAAGAAGCGGCTGTCTTATCGCGGCGCCAAGCGCCAACACATCCGGCAGACCGAGCCCTACAGAGGCTGCACATGTGGCTGAGGATCTAAGCGGCAAAATAGCCATGATAATAGACGGAGGACCGGTTGGCATAGGAATAGAGTCCACCATCATTGACCTGACAGAGGATACACCTATGGTACTGCGCCCGGGCTATATCACACCACAGATGCTTTCAAAGGTATTAGGCAAGGAGGTCATCATTGATCCGGGAATCATAGCGGCAGATGATACGAGAAAGCCAAAGGCACCCGGCATGAAGTACAAGCACTATGCGCCAAAGGCTGACATGGTCATCGTGGATGGTACGAGAAAGCATGTGATTGCAAAGATAAATGAGCTTGTGGCTTCGCACAGGGATGATGGCAAAAAGATAGCAGTCATCGCAACAGAGGAGACAAAGCAGTTTTACGATGCAGATGTTGTCCTGTCGATGGGAAGCAGGGCGGATGAGGATTCGATAGCCCATGAGCTTTACCGTATATTAAGGGACTGTGATGAGCTCGATGTGGATGTGATTTTCTCGGAGAGCTTCTCCACACCGCGTATAGGACAGGCCATCATGAACCGTATGCTAAAGGCGGCAGGCCATCAGGTGATAGACACACATGTGAAGTATGACAAAATCATTTTTGTCGCACAGACCGGCACATGCAGAGAGCAGATGGCGAAAGGCATCATGAACGACTTTGTACTCAAGGTGCCGATGGAGATTGAGGCGAGAGGACTTGTTGTCCAGTTTCCGGAGCCGGTCAATCAGAAGGCAGAAGCAGTGCTCATAAGCAATGGCATTTCCACGGAGGGCATGGTGTCAACGCAGCTTGAGGAATCGGATATCACGGAGAGTACTATGGTATTTACCATGGAGTCATCACAGCGCGAGCGCATTATAGAAAGCTTTGCCGATATCGACCCGGAGCAGGTCTTTGTGCTTTCGCAGTATGTGGGCGATGAGCTTGAGATACTTGACCCTTATGGTGGCACGCTTCAAAGCTACGGACTGTGCTATGAAAGTCTCAGGGCTACGCTTAAGAAGCTGGTAAGGCGCTTAAATGCAAATACATAAAAGACAAACAAATATAACACAATATAAGACAAAGGAGAACAAATATTATGGGTAAGGTAGTAGTTATGGATCATCCGCTGATTCAGCACAAGATTGGAATTATGAGAAGAACCGACACAGGTTCAAAGGATTTCAGAACACTCGTCAGCGAGGTTGCGATGCTTGAGTGCTACGAGGCAACAAGAGATCTGGAGCTTACAGATGTGGAGATTGAGACTCCTATCTGTAAGGCCACTGTAAAGGAATTAAAGGGCAAAAAGCTTGCAGTTGTTCCTATCTTAAGAGCCGGACTTGGTATGGTGGAGGGCATGCTTGAGCTCATCCCTGCCGCAAAGGTTGGACACATCGGCATGTATCGTGACCCGGAGACAGCAGAGCCTATCGAGTACTATTGCAAGCTTCCGGCAGACTGCGCAAACAGAGAGGTATTTGTGGTAGATCCGATGCTCGCAACAGGCGGTTCAGCAGTTGCAGCACTTGATATGCTCAAAAAGCGCGGTGTGAAAAACATCCACTTTATGTGCATAATTGCAGCTCCTGAGGGAGTAAAGAGACTCACAGAGGCACATCCTGATGTGGATGTATATATAGGAGCACTCGATGATCATCTCAATGAGCACAAATATATTGTGCCGGGACTCGGAGATGCAGGAGACAGAATTTTCGGAACCAAGTAATAAAATGTGTGATAGACCATATTGAATGGAGGTGTATATATGGGAGCTTCGGAAAAGAGAAAGGATTATATCTCATGGGATGAGTATTTTATGGGAATAGCGATGCTTTCAGGCATGCGCTCGAAGGATCCGAATACCCAGGTGGGTGCGTGCATAGTGGACCCGGAGCACAAGATACTCTCCATGGGCTATAACGGCTTTCCTCTTGGCTGCTCAGATGATGAGTTCACCTGGGCCAGAGAGGGAGAGGATAACAAGTATTTCTATTCTACACACAGCGAGCTCAATGCCATCTTAAACTACAGGGGCGGAAGCCTTGAGGGAGCAACCATATATGTGACCCTTTTCCCGTGCAATGAGTGCGCTAAGGCAATCATACAGTCCGGCATCAGGGAAGTAGTCTACGACTGTGACAAATACGAGGGCACGGCCAGCGTGACAGCTTCAAAGAGGATGCTTAGGGCAGCGGGGGTTACAATCCGCAGGTATGAGCACACTGACCGTGAGGTGACGCTTGTGCTGTAGCACTTGTGGTGTACACAGAGACTTTTGACATGGGAGCATTTGTTGTGAATAGTGATAATACTGCAATTGTTATGTCAAATTGACGTGATTTAACATGAAACGCATGTATTTTTTATGCATTTTACACATAAAAATGTAGACAAAAGCAATAAAAATGATATAATAATTTGTATATGAAAAGAGATAATAAGAAAGAGGTAATGAATGCACTTATCATGGTTTTCCAGTTTGGAATCAACATGATTGTGCCGATATTTCTCTGCACACTGGTCGGTGTGTGGATTGGGAAAAAGACCGGAGCGGACTGGGTAACTGTTCCATTGTTTTTCCTTGGAGCGTTTGCGGGAGCAAACAATATATACCGCATGGTCAAGAAATTCCTAAAGTCAGAGGATGATGGCAGAGCCGTCAGACAGACACAGGTCAAGCAGAGGGCTACAGAAACAGAGATATCAGACAGTTTTAGCAGGGTAGAGAAGGATGTTAAAAAGAATAAATGACGCATTGCCGGGACTTGTATTTGGGATAGTTTTTTACGGAATTGTTGTGCAGCTTATTGGGGTATGGTTTGTCACAGACAAAATTTCATATTCTATCGGCTTATGGTATGGGATAGCGATAGCTGTTGGTATGGCTGTCAATATCGCCACAGTCATATATGACGCTACCGTCGTATATGGACAAAAGGATGCCAATCGCAGGATCGTAGCAAAATCACTTTTAAGGTATATTGTTGTTGCGGTCCTGTTATTTATATTGGGGCTATTTAATTTTGGAAATCTGATAATGGCATTTGTCGGTATGCTGGGACTCAAGATTTCAGCGTATTTACAGCCTTTATTTATGAAGGTGACAGACAGATTTTCCGGGAGAAGTGATGCATCTTCCGCCGGCGAAATGGAGACAGAGTAGCAAAACCGCAGGTAAACTTAATAAGGAGGAGGTGATAATGTGAATCAGGCGATTTTACTGGAAAGTAACGCAGACAATATCGACTTTATGATCCATGGTATTTTTTCCATAAAGGTATTCGGTCAGGAGGTCTGGATTACCACGTCGCATGCCTGTATCCTCATAGTGATGGCTCTTATGGTCATATTCGCTATAGTGGCAAACAGGAAGCTTAAAAAAGCAAAGGAAGTACCGGACGGCTTTCAGAATATCATCGAGCTTATCGTAGAGATGCTCGACAAGATGGTTGAGGGAACCATGGGTAAGTGGGCTCCGAGGTTTGTAAACTACATCAGCACGATTTTTATATTTATACTGATGAGTAATATCTCAGGCTTGTTTGGCTTAAGACCACCGACAGCCGACTACGGAACCACACTGGCGCTTGCACTTATTACATTTTTCATGATCAGATTCAATAAGGCTAAGCATCAAAGCGCAAAGGATATCTGGACCGGTATGTGTTCACCACTGCCGCCGTGGCTGCCTATATGGGCGCCAATCAACATTATCAGTGAGATTGCAATTCCTATCTCATTATCATTGCGTTTGTTCGCCAATGTGTTGTCAGGAACTGTTATCATGGCGCTGGTATATGGTCTGCTAAGGTTTATAGCCATAGCGTGGCCGTCAGTACTGCATGTATACTTTGATTTGTTCTCAGGAGCAATTCAGACATATGTATTCTGTATGCTGACAATGACATACGTTACACAGGCATGTGAGACGGATGAGTAAAACTATAAGATGTATTTTTAGGAGGATTCAATTATGGATATCAATGGACAGGATTTAATCAGAGCATGCTCAGCAATCGGTGCAGGTTTGGCAGTTATCGCCGGAATCGGACCTGGTGTTGGACAGGGTATCGCAGCAGGACATGGTGCAGCAGCCGTAGGACGTAACCCGGGAGCAAGAGGACAGATTATGTCAACCATGCTTTTAGGACAGGCGGTTGCAGAGACAACAGGTCTTTATGGTCTCGTTGTTGCATTACTTTTACTTTTCGTTCATCCGCTCGGATAGTATATTACGGTTTGCCGCAGAGGATTACCGTGCGGCGATACAGCCAACGGAAAGGAGAGTAAAAGTTGTTAGCACAGGGATATACATTTTTGTTTAATCTGGATGCGCAGTTGCTCTTTGATACAGTACTTTTGGCAGTTGCAGTATTTTTCCTTTTCATGCTGATGTCGTATCTGCTTTTCAACCCTGCAAGGAAGCTGTTAAAGGACAGACAGGACAGGATAGAAAGCGATATAAACACAGCTGTTGCTGACAAGGAAAGTGCCGCAGCACTAAAGGCAGAGTACGAGGGAAAGCTTAAGGATATTGATAAAGAGGCCGAAGCTATTCTCACAGAGGCGAGACAGAAGGCGCTTAAAAACCAGAACAAGATTGTGGATGATGCAAAGGAAGAGGCTTCACGCATCATAAAGAGAGCCAGAGAAGAGGCAGAGCTTGAGAAGAAGCATGCCATGGATGATATGAAGCAGGAGATGATACAGATAGCATCGCTTATGGCACAAAAGGCTGTCGCAGCTTCAATCACCACAGACATTCAGGATACACTCGTTGAAGAGACACTTAAGGAAATGGGAGAATCAACATGGCTAAGCTAGTATCTAAGGTATACGGTGATGCATTGTTTGAGGCTGCCCTTGAGGACAACAGGCTTGATAGCCTGTCTGACGAGGTAACGGCAGTAAAGGAAATCATTGCTGCAAATGATGACCTCTCAAAGCTGATGGATCATCCGCAGATTGATAAAGAAGAAAAGGTCAGAATCATCGAAGAAATATTTGGGGGAAGAGTTTCAGCGGAGCTGGTAGGGCTTATGAGGATGATTATAGAAAAGAATCACTACAAAGAGCTTACCTTAGTCTTCGACTACTTTCTTGACAGAGTCAAGGAGTACCAAAATATCGGAACAGCATACGTCACATCTGCATTTGAGCTGTCAAAGGAGCAGAAGCTTGCTGTGGAGAAACGACTTCTTGACACGACAAAATACGTGAAATTTGAGATGCATTTTGAGGTGGATACCGCGCTCATAGGCGGTATGAAAATCAGAATCGGGGACAGAGTGGTGGATTCATCTGTCAGCAGCAGATTAGAAAGACTCACCCGCGATTTGACAAAAATACAATTGAAAGTAGGTGAATGCGCTCCATGAATCTAAAGCCGGAAGAAATCAGCTCAGTAATAAAGGAGCAGATTAAAAGATACGCTTCCCAGCTCGAAGTCGCTGATGTAGGAACAGTCATTCAGGTGGCAGACGGAATCGCACGTATTCATGGTCTTGAGAATGCGATGCAGGGAGAGCTTTTGGAATTTCCAGGGGAAGTATATGGAATGGTATTAAACCTCGAGGAGGACAATGTCGGTGCTGTTTTACTTGGACAGCAGCGCAATATCAACGAGGGAGATACAGTTAAGACCACAGGACGAGTGGTAGAGGTGCCGGTAGGCGATGCGATGCTCGGCCGAGTAGTAAATGCGCTCGGACAGCCAATCGACGGAAAGGGACCTATCCAGTCGGACAAATATCGTCAGATAGAGAGAGTAGCATCGGGAGTTATCTCGAGAAAGTCAGTAGATACACCGCTTCAGACCGGTATAAAGGCTATTGACTCAATGGTTCCTATCGGACGAGGACAAAGAGAGCTTATTATCGGAGACAGACAGACCGGAAAGACGGCTATCGCGATAGATACCATAATCAACCAGAAGGGACAGGGTGTGAAATGTATCTATGTAGCCATCGGTCAGAAGGCTTCTACGGTTGCATCCATAGTAAATGAGCTCGAGGAGTTCGGAGCCATGAGCTACACGACAGTAGTGGCTGCGACAGCATCAGAGCTTGCACCGTTACAGTATATCGCACCATACTCAGGCTGCGCTATAGGTGAGGAATGGATGGAAAACGGACAGGATGTGCTCATAGTTTACGATGATCTGAGTAAGCATGCAGCAGCATACCGTACACTTTCACTCCTTTTAAAGAGAGCGCCTGGACGAGAGGCTTATCCGGGAGATGTTTTCTATCTCCATTCAAGGCTTCTGGAGAGAGCAGCGAGACTGTCAGACAAGCTGGGTGGAGGCTCACTCACAGCTCTTCCTATCATTGAGACACAGGCGGGTGATGTATCGGCATATATCCCGACCAATGTTATCTCGATCACAGACGGTCAGATATATCTCGAGACAGAGATGTTCAACGCGGGCTTCAGACCTGCCATAAATGCAGGACTTTCAGTTTCACGAGTTGGAGGCTCTGCACAGATAAAGGCAATGAAAAAGATTGCAGCACCTATCCGAGTAGAGCTGGCTCAGTACAGAGAGCTTGCAGCATTCTCACAGTTTGGCTCAGAGCTTGATGCAAGCACAGCAGAGCAGCTCGCACAGGGAGCACGAATCAAGGAGATTTTAAAGCAGCCGCAGTACAAGCCGATGCCTGTAGAGAAGCAGGTTATCATAATATATGCTGCGACAAAGAAGTATCTTATCGATATCAAAATTGAGGATATTTTAAGATTTGAGGCAGAGCTGTTTGATTTCATTGATACCAGATATCCTGAGATTCCTGAAGCAATCAGGGAGAAAAAGGTGATGGATGATGATACGGAGCAGGCACTTATAAAGGCAATCGAGGAATGCAAAAAGCAGTTCCGTTAGACGGTTGGATATTAGTAGAAGGCAGGTGGTAAAATGGCTTCGATGCGAGACATAAAGCGCAGAAAAAGCAGTATTACAAGTACTCAGCAGATCACAAAGGCCATGAAGCTCGTTTCTACCGTCAAGCTGCAAAAGGCGAGAGCACATGCGGAGGCAACAGATCCGTACTTCAACTATATGTACAGGACAGTAAGCTCGATGCTTGCAAAGAGCGGCAATCTGGAGCACCCATACTTAAAGGCCGGTGATTCGCCAAGGAAGGCGGTAGTTGTTTTGACATCAAACCGCGGACTGGCAGGCGGATACAACAGCAATATAGTAAAGCTCATCACACATGGAGACTTCAAAAAAGAAGAGCTCGACATATACGCTGTGGGAGCAAAGGGCGAGGAGCTGCTTACGTCGAAGGGCTATCATATAGTCGAGAGTGCACCGGAGATGATGGAGGACCCGACCTACGATGATGCTGCGGCACTTTGCAAAAGAGTGTTAAAGGCATTTACAGACGGTCAGGTGGGGGAGATTTATCTCGCATATACCCATTTCAAAAACACAGTTACACAGGAGGCGAAGCTCATAAAGCTTTTGCCGGTGGAGCTGGATGAGAGTGGGGATAATGAGAAAGAGGACTCCAATATTCTCATGAATTTTGAACCGAATCCACAGGAGGCTTTGGAGCTTATTATTCCAAAATATGTGACAAGCCTGTTTTACGGAGCACTGGTGGAGTCATATGCCAGTGAAAACGGAGCCAGAATGCAGGCGATGGATTCTGCTACGAGCAATGCAGAGGATATGATCAGTGATCTGACATTGAAATATAACAGAGCGCGTCAGGGCTCAATCACGCAGGAGCTTACTGAGATAATTGCAGGAGCTAATGCGATAGAGTGATACATGCATATCCGGTCATGGGAAGGCAGGCAGGTGTGTCTGTGAATGGCCAAAAAGGCGAGTGTATCATATGAATTAAAAAAGAAGGAGAAACTATAAATGGCAGATAAAAATGTAGGTAAAATCATACAGGTTATCAGTGCCGTTCTGGATATCAAGTTTTCAGAGGGTAATCTGCCTGAGATAAACGATGCAGTCGAGGTGCCGCTGAAAAACGGCGGAAAGCTGGTCGTTGAGGTTGCACAGCATCTGGGCGACGATACAGTCAGATGTATCGCCATGGGACCTACTGATGGTCTCGTCCGCGGCATGGATGCTATCGCAACAGGAGCACCTATTTCTGTGCCGGTGGGGGAGAATACACTTGGAAGAATGTTCAATGTGCTCGGAGAGCCTATCGACGAGGTTGAGCCTCCACAGACAGAGGAGAAATGGGCAATCCACAGACCTGCGCCTAGCTTTGAGGAGCAGGCTACATCGCAGGAGATGCTTGAGACAGGAATAAAGGTTGTAGATTTGCTCTGCCCATACCAGAAGGGTGGAAAAATCGGACTCTTCGGAGGTGCCGGAGTAGGAAAGACGGTGCTCATCCAGGAGCTTATCCACAACATCGCTACACAGCACGGTGGATACTCAGTATTTACAGGTGTAGGCGAGCGTACACGAGAGGGAAATGACCTGTACTACGAGATGAAGGAGTCAGGTGTTATCGACAAGACCACCATGGTGTTCGGACAGATGAATGAGCCACCGGGAGCACGTATGAGAGTTGCCCTGGCAGGACTTACGATGGCAGAGTATTTCCGTGACAGAGGCGGCAAGGATGTGCTTCTTTTCGTGGACAATATCTTCCGTTTCACACAGGCAGGTTCAGAGGTATCAGCGCTTTTAGGTCGTATGCCTTCAGCCGTTGGTTACCAGCCGACACTGCAGACAGAGATGGGAGCTCTTCAGGAGCGTATCACATCAACAAAGAACGGTTCAATCACATCGGTTCAGGCCGTATATGTGCCTGCAGATGACCTTACAGACCCGGCACCGGCGACTACCTTCGCACATCTTGATGCCACGACAGTACTTGAGCGTTCTATCGCAGAGCTTGGTATTTATCCGGCTGTAGACCCGCTGGCATCCACATCGCGTATCCTTGATCCGCGTATCGTGGGACAGGAGCATTTTGAGGTGGCACACGCTGTCCAGGAGATACTCCAGAAGTACAAGGAGCTGCAGGATATCATCGCAATCCTCGGTATGGATGAGCTCTCAGAGGAGGATAAGCTCGTAGTAAGCCGTGCACGTAAGGTGCAGCGTTTCCTGTCACAGCCGTTCTTCGTAGCAGGACAGTTTACAGGACTCGAGGGCAAATATGTGCCTATCGCCGAGACCATCAGAGGCTTTAAGGAGATACTCGAAGGAAAGCATGATGATGTACCGGAGAGCTATTTCTTAAACGTTGGAAGCATAGATGAAGTCCGTGCCAAGATGCAGTAATGTGAGGTGATTTCATGGCAGATAACATTTTTGACATAGAAATAATCACACCGGACAGGGTGTTCTACAAGGGAGAGACAGATTTCCTTGAGTTCAATACCCAAAACGGAGAGATTGGTGTATACAAAAACCATATACCGCTCACGACAGTGCTTGCACCGGGAATTGTGACTATCCATAATGGCGATGAGGAGAAAATAGCCGCAATCCATTCAGGCTTTGCGGAAATACTTGGAGACAAGGTCACATTTCTCGCAGAGCTTGCAGAGTGGCCTGATGAGATAGACATAGACCGCGCACAGGCCGCAAAGGAGCGGGCAGAGCAGCGCCTTTCAAACCACACAGCAGAGATTGATGTGAAGAGAGCAGAGTTTGCACTCAGGAAGGCACTTATCAGAATAGATGTGGCACATCATATGTAATTATAAAATCCCGGAATCTGCAGGTAAGCGGATTTCCGGGATTTTTGCAGTTTATAAAAATTGCAGATATCATGCGCATATTCTATGGAAAATTCCGCTAAAATATGCTTTAATAGAAGATATATAGCAGTAAAGGAGATGAACGCAATGGGGAGATTTGTAAATCCTGGAAACAGTGCATTCAAGGTAGCATTAGCTTCCGAGATATATATAGACAAAACAGGCTTGCTCGATTTTACCAATAGTGTGCTTGGAACAAAGCAGGCATATATATGTAATAGCCGGCCGAGAAGGTTTGGCAAGTCTATTACGGCCGATATGCTTACAGCATATTACAGCAAGGGCTGTGATTCCAGAGAATTATTTATGAACTATAACATTGCACAGACAGAATACTTTGAGAAATATCTCAACAAGTATGATGTTATTCATCTCGATATGCAATGGATACTAATGGATGCCGGTGCGCCGGAAAGAATATCAGGATATATAAATAAAAATGTTATATCAGAGTTGGCAGATCTGTACAAGGATATTGATTTAAGAGATCAGAAAACATTGTATGGTGCTCTATCGGTTATTAACAGTATGACGAACAATAAATTTGTAATTATAATCGATGAGTGGGATGTTTTGATACGTGATGAAGCAGCAAATTCCTCAGTTCAGGAGGAATATATCAATTTCATGCGCGGAATGTTTAAAGGAAGTGAACCAACAAAGTATATAGAGCTTGCATTTCTCACAGGAATTTTACCGATAAAAAAGCTAAAGACGCAGTCGGCACTTAATAATTTTGATGAATATACCATGTTATATGCGGGACGTTTGTCACCATATATTGGCTTTACTGAGGATGAGGTCAGAGACATATGTGATCGCTATGGCAGGGATTTTAGCCAGGTAGAGCGGTGGTATGATGGATATATGCTGGGAGATTGCCATGTATACAATCCGCGTGCAGTAGTAAATTACATGCTTCAGGGAGACTTAAAGAGTTATTGGTCAGAGACCGGGTCTTATGATGTCATAGTTCCACTTATAAATTTGGATTTTGATGGATTAAAGACCGCAATAATTCAGATGCTGTCCGGTGGAGAAATAAAGGTGAACACCGGCAGTTTTATGAATGATACGGTTAGCTTTAAAAATAAAGATGATGTTTTAACATATCTTGTTCATTTAGGGTATCTGGGATTTGATCAGAAAAAGAGTTGTGCGTTTATTCCAAATGAGGAAATACGGCAGGAGCTGACAACCGCTGTTGAGAGTACAAGATGGAAGGAGCTTATTACATTTGAAAATGAATCGCTTTTCCTTTTGGATGCGACACTTGACATGGAAAATGATATTGTGGCTGAAATGATAGGACGAATTCATGATGAGTATGCATCAGGAATTCAGTATAACAATGAGAATTCTCTAAGTAGCGTCCTTACTATAGCATATCTGGGTGCAATGAACTATTATTTTAAGCCGGTGAGGGAATTGCCTACAGGCAGAGGTTTTGCGGATTTTGTTTATATCCCTAAGCCGGAATTTGCGATAGATTATCCGGCAATGGTTATTGAGCTGAAGTGGAATAAGACAGCAATAACAGCGATTAATCAAATAAGAGAAAAGCAATACATGAAGTCGATAGAGCACTATACAGGTAATATTTTGCTTGTCGGCATAAGCTATGATAAGAAGACAAAGAAGCATCAGTGTATTATAGAAGAGTACATGAAAAAATAATCAGATAACATTTGGGTAGCAGGATAATGACTGAAGAGGAAAAGAAAATGTCTAGAAGAAAGAGGCAGAAAAGCGGAATGATAAATAATGAAAATGAAAAAAATTTTGACTCTGCAGAGCCGAAAAATAACGATATGGAGCAGCTAATTATACCGCAGGAGAGCGAGCGCATCCAGCGTGCCGAGTGGATTCACGAGCAGGTGAAGCTTCAGCGTGAGGCAGAGGATGAGGCCTGGGAGAAGATCATGGAGGAGCAGAAGCTGCTTACAGAGCGCAGACGCTCCATAGATGCCGATATAAACAGCAACAGGGAGCTGAAGCGATACCATGAGGACTGCATGGAGGACATCACAGACCAGGTATATTCACTGCATGGCATATCGGTAGACAAGCTGGAGGGCATAAAAGAGTACAGGAATGCCCTGTTCCGCGGAGAAGCATTCATAGTGTTTTGCATATCAGTGATAATGGCTGCGATTGTGGCATATGCCTATGGACCGACTTCACAGCTGTGCCTGTATGTACTCATGTGTGTAGGTGCGGAGGGAGCGTTATTGTCCCAAAAGCGAAAGAATATACTGTTTTTCATCCCGCTTATCCTGATAGCGGTGGAGCTGATAGGCTACAAGCTGTATCCGCAGTATCTGGAGTATGTCACGATGGTGGGAGAAGCACTGGCACTGCTTTTTATGATGATAGGCACTGTGGGGTATTTTGTGCACAATCCATACCGCAAGGATAGAAAGAATATAAAGGCTGCAAAGTCAGACCTCAAGGAATTACATAAGGTTGCCAAAAAGAGCGTAAAGAAAAATAAAAAGAGCCGCATAAAGAACGAAGCAAAAGAAGCAAAGCTTGCGGCAAAGCAGGTCAAAAGAGAGACAAAGGCTGCCATAAAGGAGCAGAAGAGGCAGAATAAGCTCGCAAAGAAACAGGCCAAGTACGAGCTTAAGGAGAAAAAACGACAGCAGAAGAGTGAGCGTGTTGAGCTTAAGCATGAGCTGAAGAAGACTCAGCTCATGGATAAGGTGAGAAGATTTACACCGAAGGAGCAGGAGAGTGAAAGTACATCTTCTGCTGAGAGCATAGATAACAACATTACAGAAAACAATATCATAGAGAATAACATCATTGATATAGAGCGCAAGGTCAATTAATCATGGATGAGCATTAAACAGACAGCTGATACTTCTCCATCCAGTAATTAATCTGGATAAAATATGCGATAAGCTGCGGACCTGCCATGAGCTGGCCAAACCACGGACTGCCGTATTCTGCCGGTGCCTTTAAAAATTCGCGCGTTTTGTCAGCGTCAATGAGAGTGCGCACGGGGGCGTTAGGGGAGTCTAATATCTCCTCCATTCCCTTTATAAGGAGAGCTTCATATCCGGGATGATAAGTCTTTGGATATGGGCTTTTTTTTCTGTGCAAAAGCTCAGGTGGCAGGACATCTGAGAATGCATCGCGAAGCAGAGTTTTTTCCACACCGTTTTGATATTTCATATGCCATGGCACATTAAAGACATACTCAATGATACGATGGTCGGCAAAAGGTACACGGGCCTCAAGCTCGGAGTACATGCTGGTGCGATCCATGCGGTCAAGAAGCGTCTGCATGAACCATTTGATATTGAGATATCCGATTATGCGGCGGCTTTCGTCCTCACCGGCCTCGCCGTAAAGGAGAGGTGCTTTTGACCTGGATTCTTCATATCGAAAAGCCTGATAATCGGATAAATCAAGCTCCAAACCCACATCATCTCGCAAAAGAGCAAGGCGTGGAGCGACATCCGATGACCATGGGAAGCCATATCTTTCCAGCAGCTCTTTGCGATAAAACCACGGATATCCGCCAAAGATTTCATCAGCACACTCACCGGTAAGAGCTACCTTGTTTTTTCGGCTGACGAGGCTGCAGAAATATAAAAGTGACGAGTCCACATCGGTCATGCCGGGCATATCCTTTGCATCGACTGCGGCAAAGAGCGCCTTGAAGAGAGAGTTCTCATCACACTCGAGATAGGAGTGGGCTGTCTCATACTCCTCAAGCATACGATTGACATAGGGCAGATCCCTCTCCGGCTGGAAGGCATTTGCCTTAAAATACCTGTCATTGTCCTTAAAATCGAAGGAAAACGTGTTGAGTGTTTTACCGTGTGTGTTCATATAGTTTGCGGCGATGGCGGTCACGATGCTTGAATCAATGCCGCCTGACAGAAAAGTACACACCGGCACATCGGAAACCATCTGCCTTTTTATAGCATCCTCCACCAGAAAACGTGTGTGAGCAACGGTATCCCGATAGCTCTCGGTATGTTCCAGGCTTGTAAGCTCCCAGTAGGTTTCATCATGCAGCCCATCCTTGGAGTAAATCATGAAGTGTCCCGGCAAAACCTCAAACAAATCCTTAAACAGGGAAAGACCGCTCGTGTGCGCAGGCCCGATAGCAAGAAGCTCCTGCAAGCCCTGCTTATCAAGCTCAGGCTTTACTGCAGGGTGCGCAAAGCAGGCCTTTGGCTCGGAGCCAAACACAAGAGAATCTCCTCGGATGGCATAAAAAAGCGGTTTGACACCCACTCGGTCCCGGTACAAAAGCAGCCGGTTTTTAGCCGCATCCCATATGGCAAATGCAAAAATGCCATTTAAACGGCTGACAAAATCAGCGCCCCAATGGATGTAGGCGTATAGAATAACCTCGGTGTCTGAGGTTGTGGAGCATACAAAGCCGTTTTCGGACAGCTCGGGAATCAGCTCATCAGTGTTGTAAATTTCTCCGTTATAGCAGATAGTGTACTCATAGCCATTGTGGGTGCGCGTCATGGGCTGGTCGCCGCACAGGATATCACGGATGGCCAGACGGCTGTGCGACAGACCAATATGCTTTTTAAGGAAACGTCCTCTGGCATCGTTGCCGCGGTGGGCGAGCACAGCACGCATCTTCTCAAGACGAAAGTTCCAGTAATCGGTGTTCTCTTCAAAGTCTTCTTTAAAGTTACAGAATCCGGCAATACCACACATAAAAATTCATATCTCCGTAAAAACAGATTTAATTTATATTATGCATACGCCTTGTAGCTGTTAATCCGGTCAGAAAATAAAAAGAGATTTTACCAAACTGATTATAAAATTTTTATTGACAAGAAAGGCTAAATAGCGTTACTCTTATTGTATGAAGTTAGACAACGCTAACATATATAAATGATAGATAACTACAGTAAGTATAATCTGACCAATAATTGTTTTTAAACGTATAACCTTATATAAGGTAAATGTAATTTGAAATGTTGAAAGAGAGGATATCATATGTCAGAAGAAGAGAGAAAGTTCTTAGAAATAGTGGATTTGAAAAAGGGCTTCGGAAGCGGCGAGACGCGTCAGGAGGTGCTGCGAGGCATGAATTTTTCCGTGGCAAAGGGAGAGTTTTGTGTGCTGCTTGGACCGTCTGGCTCCGGAAAGTCCACACTGCTCAATATCATCGGAGGCATCGACAACGCCGATTCGGGATATATCAGCATAAATGGTGACAAGCTGAAGGATATGAGTGAGAAAAAGCTCACACAGTACCGCAGAAAGCATCTGGGATACGTATTTCAGATGTACAATCTGATTGCAAACCTGAATGTAAAGGAAAATATAGAGGTGGGCGCATACCTGTCTGACAACGCACTGGATATCGATGAGCTGCTTCACACGCTGGGGCTTTATGAGCACCGCTACAAGCTTCCAAATCAGCTATCCGGTGGACAGCAGCAGCGTGTGTCAATAGGGCGTGCAATCGTGAAAAATCCGGATATACTGCTCTGCGACGAGCCTACAGGAGCGCTTGATTACAACACCTCAAAGGAGATTTTGAAGCTCATAGAGGATGTCAACAAAAAGTACGGAAACACCATAATCATGGTCACACACAATGAGGCCATCAAAAACATGGCAGACCATGTGATAAAGCTACGAGACGGAGCCGTGCGTCACAACGATATCAATACAAATAAGGTTTCGGCTGAAGAGCTTGAGTGGTAAGGAGGATTTGACCTATGAGCAGGAAAAAGATAAAAAATCCTCTGATAAAGCGTATACCAAAGGAAATTATCGGTGACTGGAAGAAATATCTCGTTGTATTTCTTTTCCTCGTGCTGACAATCGGCTTTGTATCCGGAATGTATGTGGCAAACGACAGTATGCTCACCTCTGCGGATGAGGGGGTAAGTAAATACAAGCAGGAGGATGGACATTTTGAGCTTAAGGATAAGGCTGACAGCGAGCTTGTTACGGCTATCGAGTCAGGCGAGGTAAAAACAGCCCTAGATGAAAAAGACAGCGATAGCAGCAAAACTCCTGTCACACTCTACGAGAATTTCTATTGCAACGAGGATGAGGACTACGACGCAGACGGCAAAAAGGACGGAACCATTCGTGTATACACAAAGACCGGGGATATCAACCTCGCATGTCTCATCGAGGGCTCTTTTCCACAAAATGAGACCGAAATTGCTGTGGACAGAATGCATGCAGACAACGTGGGGATGAAGGTCGGTGATACAATAAAGGTCAGCGGAAAAGAATTCAAGGTATCGGGTCTTATCGCATATGTCAATTACTCCACACTGCATGAAAAGAAGACCGATATGATGTTTGATGCGATAAAGTTTGATGTGGCAATGGTGACAAAGGAGGGCTTTGAGCGCCTGGACAAGAGCATTCACTATACATATGCATGGAAATACGAGGATGAGCCGGCTGACGACATAGAGCAGAAGGAAAAATCAGATGACTTTCTGGAGGCGATGGTGTCACAGGTTATGGCAGCAGGCAATGAGGTGGAGGACTACACACCGCGCTACTCAAATCCGGCAATCAATTTTGCCACGGACGATATGGGCTCAGACAAGGCCATGGGAGGAGTGCTTTTAGACATTCTTATCGTGATAATCGCATTCATTTTTGCAGTGACCATAAGCAATACGATAGCAAATGAGTCATCAGCGATAGGCACGCTTCGCGCGTCGGGCTACACAAAGGGCGAGCTGGTGCGGCACTACCTATCAATGCCTGTCATTGTGACATTTCTGGCAGCGGTAGTGGGAAACATACTGGGCTATACGGTATTCAAGGATGTGGTAGTCGGCATGTATTACAACAGCTACAGTCTGCCGACATATCATACCATCTGGAATCCGGGCGCATTTGTAAAAACGACACTTGCCCCGGTAATCATAATGCTGGTTGTAAATCTTATCGTAATAATCCGTATGATGCAGCACACACCGCTTCAGTTCCTGCGTCATGACCTTAAGAAAACAAAGCGCAAAAAGGCAATGCGCCTTCCGAGATGGAGCTTCATGAGCCGTTTCAGACTGCGAATCATGTTCCAGAATGTGGCAAACTATCTGATACTTTTTGTGGGAATATTTTTCATCATGGTAATGCTTGCTATGGCAGTCGGCATGCCGGATACACTTGATTATTACAAGAAAAATACAGACAGCATGATGTTTGCAAAATACCAGTACGTGCTCAAATCATACGTAGATGCAGACGGAAACGTGCTTGAAACCGACAACAGTGACGCAGAGAAATTTGACATGACATCGCTCTTAAGGAGAACAGATGAGTTTGACGAGGAGGTGTCGGTCTACGGAGTGGAAACAGACAGTGCATACGTAAAGCTTAAGGACATGGATTCGCTTAAGGATAACGAGGTATACATATCAGACTCATTTGCAGATAAATATGGTATAAAACCGGGCGATACAATAAAGCTTGATGCACAGTACGAGAAAAAAACGTACAAATTCAAGGTGAAGGGAACCTACGATAAATCCCAGAGCATCGCGGTATTTATGCCGATAGAGCATTTCGCGGATACCTTTGATTTTGCAGATGGCAGATTCAGCGGATTTTTGTCAGACACAAAAATAAAGGATATCGATGAGAGTAATATCGCGACAATAATTACGATACGCGACATCACCAAAATGGCAGACCAGCTCGACCACTCCATGGGCTCATACATGCAGTACTTCCAGGTGCTTTGCATACTGCTCTCAGCCGTCATGATATATCTGCTCACGAAGCTCATCATCGAGAAAAATGAGACAGCCATATCTATGACCAAGATTTTAGGCTACGATAACAGAGAAATTGCAAGTCTTTATCTGGTCTCAACATCCATCGTGGTGGTCATCTCGGATATCATCAGCGTAGTGCTTGGTGCAAAGGTGATGGATATTGTATGGCGCATAATGCTTCAGACCTTCAGCGGATGGTTTTCATTCCATATGACACCTGTCGGCTATGTAAAGATGTTTGCGTTCGTGCTCATCGGTTACCTGATAGTGACAGTATTTGATTTCAGGAGAATAAAGAGGATTCCGATGGACATGGCACTAAAGAATGTTGAATAGGTAAAAAGTGACGAAAATTGTCTAATCATTGATAAACTGTTGTATAATTTCATTTAAAATGATAATATTGTCTCATAAGTTAAAAAACCAAAGTAATAACAATAATTTATGAGAGGTGATTAAATATGAAGCAGGGGGCAAATAAAAAAAGAGGGACATTTGCAACCAAAATCATAGCGATGGTTATTTTAGCAATTGTGACTTCAAATGTAATTTGTATGGTATTCATTCTTGAAAGCTCTAAAAAGCAAATTACAGACAGCACGAAGCATACCATGATAGATGTCATCAATACGACGTCAAAAATTGTGGAGAATGAGATTAGCAATGTAGATGCAGAGGATTTAGACTATGACGAATACGCTAAGAGTCTTTCCGATGTAAAGCTCGAGGGTATGGACAGCTCATATGTCTATGTGGTAAAAAATGATGGCACAATGCTTTATCATCCTACAAAGGAAAAGGTAGGACAGCCTGTTGAGAATGCTGTAATTAAAGGCGTTGTACAACAGCTTCAGGATGGCAAAAAACCGGGCACGACTGTTGTAGAATATGATTTCAATGGAACAACAAAGTATTCGGCATATACGATTTTGAACAATGAAAATATACTTGTGCTTACAGCAGATGAGTCTGAGGCGCTTGCAGGAATCACTACTGTAACAGGAGTTGCCGTTGGAATCAGTGCTATTGTTGTGCTGCTTGCTATTATTATATGCTTCATACTGGGACGCAGGCTTATGAGACCGCTCGTAAAGGTCAGCACAATAATTGAAGAAATTGCCAATGGTGATATCAACGCAGATTTTGGCATGGTCAAGGAGACAAATGATGAGATAGGCCTGATTATAGAAAAGATGAAGGAGCTCACGCAGTCACTTGGAAATATAGTCGGAAAGATAAGAAATTCCAGTGACACAATGTCAGCAAACAGCTATGAGCTCAATGACACAAGCAGTCAGACACTTGCCGCAAATAACGAGATATCCAAGGCAGTCGAGGATGTTGCAGAGGGCTCTACAGGCATGGCAGCATCTATTTCCAAGATTAATGAAAATCTTCTGGAGATGAGCAATGAGACAAAGGATATAAACGAGTCTGTCAATGAAATTAGAAATCAGACGGTAGCAGTGCAGGATAGCAGCAAAATCATGAATAATAAGATTAAATCCATGCAGAACAGCAGCCAAAAGATGGATGAGGGTATCTCAGCAATTTCAAAACGCATAGAAACTGTAAATACTACGGTTGACAAGGTAAGCAATATTGTCTCTGTCATTGAGGAAATATCCAGTGAAACCAATCTTTTGTCACTCAATGCATCTATAGAGGCAGCCAGGGCCGGTGATGCAGGAAAAGGCTTCGCAGTGGTGGCACAGGAGATTCGAGTGCTTTCAGACAATACCAATACGGAGCTTGAGAATATCAAGCAGATAATATCATCACTGGTTGAAGAGTGCAGGTATTGTGTTCAGGCATCCGGCACCATCGTCGAGGACAATGCCAAGCAGAAGGAAGAAATCAAGGCAGTGCTCGATGAATTTGGCTCACTTGATGAGCAGATTCAAAAGACAGCAGAAAAAGCTGATGAAATCGAAGAGCTTGTCACTGCGATGATTGAGCTGAACGATGACATCACGAAGAGCAGCAACAGCCTGACAGACGTCAGCGCAGCAAATGCCGCAGCAACAGAAGAGATGAATGCCAACATCGAGGAGCTCAATGCCATGATGAACGGAGTTTCAGAAATGGCAGGACACATGAATGATGAGTCTGATGGATTGAAGGAAGCATTATCGTTCTTTCATAATTAATGTCAGGTAATCATAATTGAATTTGCAACGTAAATCAGTCATAAAAGCAGTAAAATGCTTTTGTGGCTGATTTTGGTATTTACAGGATTATTGATTATATCGGAAAAAACACGTATTATATGATAAACAGAAGAATGAGGTATAAAAAATGACAGACAATTTTGAATTTAGAAGTATAAACCCAGACGAGGTAGAACAGGCAATAGCAATTGAGCAGATATGTTTCCCACCGAATGAGGCATGTTCTCCAAAGGCAATGACAGAGAGAATTGCAAAGGTACCACAGCTATTTCTCGTGGCAGTTGATAAATCAACAGGTAAGCTCGCGGGCTTTTTAAATGGTGTGGCAACAGACGAGGAAAAGTTCAGGGATGAGTTCTTTACGGACATCGATTTATGCGATGAAAACGGTAAGAATGTGATGCTTCTGGGCCTTGATGTGCTGCCGGAGTATCGTGGACAGGGCCTTGCCAGAGAGCTCGTGTACCGCTACAACCAGCGTGAAAGGGCAAACGGACGAAAAATGCTGTTTCTGACATGCTTAGAGCAGAAGGTAGAGATGTATAAGAAGTTTGGATTGCAGGATCTGGGGATTGCTGACTCTACCTGGGGCGGAGAAGAGTGGCATGAGATGGTGCTAAAGGGATGAATGTTGTGATAATATGGAAAATATTTCATAGTTTATTCTTTGGCTACTGCATATAATAGTTATAGATGCGACATAAATGTTGACAATGAAAATATAAAAATGGTACTATATATGCGGAGGTGAGACTATGTTGAAATCTTACTTGTTAGAGAATTATGGATATAATGAACCAATCTTTTTAAATGATTTGAAAATAGAAGAATTATCTGACAATGCAGTGCGCCAGTCGGTAAAGAGACTTGTGGCAAATGGTTTTCTGGAAAGGTATGATAATGGTATTTATTATATCCCCAAACAGGGGGGATTACTAGGTAAAAGTTATCTCGATCCATTTCTTGTTATTATGCGCAAATATGTGAGAAGCAAATCAGAAACATTTGGTTATGTGACCGGAATATCATTTGTAAATCAGCTTGGATTGACGACACAAATGCCAGCGATAATTGAGATTGTTACGAACAAGGAAGCTACTAATGGACGTACAATTATGGTAGGCAGTCAGAAGGTTAGAATTAAAAAAGCTGCGGTTGCTGTTTCAGACAACAATGCGGAACTTTTGCAGTTTTTGGATGGTATTGGTCAGACTGAGAAATATACGGAGTTGCCGATGGAAGAAACTATAGATACAATGCTCTCATACGTGAAACAAAAACGTTTTACAAAAGAGCAGTTATCTGAAGTATCGTCTGTTATAACCGGTGCAACTGCAAAGAAATTAATTGAATGGGGGATGATTTATGAATTTGCATCATGATAAAGAAGCATTTGCAGAACTGATTATCGGTGCAGCAAATGAGTTGGCTATTCCAACTAATGTAATTGAAAAAGATTATTATGTGACGATTACCCTGAAGGCTCTTGCCGAAAAAACTAAAGACATGGTGTTTAAAGGTGGTACATCACTTACTAAGTGTTATCAGTTATTGGACCGATTTTCAGAAGATATTGATTTGTCTTATACGGCGGAGTCAGGTATGCCGGGAGAGAGTAGAAAGAAACAACTCAAAAATAATATTGTTTCGACTATGGAGGAGTTCGGGTTCCCGATTAACAATCTTGAAACAACAAGAAGCAGAAGAAACTATAATTGCTACAGAGCAAGTTACCCATCCTTTTATGAACAGAATGGTATATTGAAACCGGAATTGGTAATAGAAACATATGTAGCAATGTTGCCGTTTCCAACCACAAAACGTATGGTAGATAATTATATCTATCGTTTCTTAAGTGAAATCAATCGATTGGATTTGGCTGAAACATATGAATTGATGCCTTTTGAAATTACAACACAAACCATAGAGAGAACTCTTGTAGATAAGGTGTTTGCATTGTGTGATTACTATATGCAAGAAAAGACAGAGCGGCATTCCAGACATTTATACGATATTCATAAGATTGTAGAAACTATGGGAATCTCAAATGAACTACCAAATCTTATACCGGAAGTGCGTGCTGTGCGCTCGGAAATGATTGTCTGCCCGTCTGCAAAAGAAGGGGTATGTGTGGCTGATATATTGAGGGAGATAATCAATAGTCAGGTATATAAAAGAGATTACGAAGATATTACTATGGGATTGCTTTTTGTACCGGTAGATTATGAGACCGTAATTCAGAGTTTGCAGAAGGTTTTGGATAGCGGGATGTGGGAATAAAATTTGAAATTCTAAAATTATAGGCTTTAAATTAGAGTAAAATCAGTGGAATCGATGGCATGAGATGGTGCTAAAGGTATGAATGTGATAATATGGAAAATAAAGTATCAGATAACGTTATAGAAAAAAATTATAGGGAGTGCCTTAAATTCAATGAAATCAACGAAAGCAAAGTCGATAATTTTGACCTGGTAACAGCAAAGGCTGCCCTTGAAAATCTGTATGAGCTATACAAAAATGGCATATCAACAGGTCGTTTCACACCGGATAAGGACTATGTAGTAAGGTGTGCTGACCTGGTGATATTGGCGGAGGAGAACAAAGACAGCTTGTTTTATGAGGCATGGCGCATATGGTTTAGATACTTTGTATCGATGGGCTATGCCGGATGGAATGAGCTGTGGGAGGCAGTATGAATAAACAAAAAATAGCAGAACTACGCGCCGGTTTGGAAACAGGCTTCATCAACGGTGGATACAATTCAAGCCTGGCTTATCAGCCGCAATTTTTGTCAAACAACCATAAAGAAGGCAAAAAAGTATTATCCTCAATAGAAGATGAGCTGATGTCCTGTGACAAATTTCAGATAAGCGTTGCTTTTATCACGATGGGAGGCATTACGCCGTTGCTCCAGACACTTAAGGAGATGGAGAAAAATGGTATTCCGGGAGAGATTCTCACCACAAATTATCTGAGTTTCAGTGAACCAAAGGCGCTTGAGAAGCTTCACGGTTTGTCGAATATCACGCTCAAAATGTATGATGTGGAGAAGGCCGCTGAAGGCTTTCACACAAAGGGATATATATTCAAAAAAGAAGAGATTTACCGAATCATTATCGGAAGCTCAAACATGACAAGCGCCGCACTTACGAGTAACAGAGAGTGGAATACAAAGGTTGTATCTACAGAGCAGGGAGAGGTGGCAAAGCAGATTGTTGAGGAATACAATGAGCTTTGGAATTCGCGCTATGCTCTTTCATTTGACAACTTTTATGAGGAGTATAAAGAGCGCTATCAAATCATAAAAAGACAGCGTGAGATTGCAAAGAGAGAGGAAACTCCATCCATTGAAAAATACAGATTAAAGCCAAATGCAATGCAGGTTGGCTTTATCACAAATCTGAGAAAAATACTGGAAAAAGGTGAGGATAGGGCACTTCTCATATCAGCTACGGGTACCGGAAAAACATATGCATCTGCGTTTGCCATGCGCGAGCTGGGCTTTAAACGAGTGCTGTTTCTCGTACACAGAGGCCAGCTTGCAAGACAGACAAAGAAATCATATGAAAAGATTTTTGATAAATCAGTTTCTATGGGACTTGTCGGTGCCGGGTACAGTGACTATGACAGGGATTATGTTTTTGCGACGGTACAGACCTTAAATCGTGATGAGCATTTGAGAAAATATGCACCGGATGACTTTGATTGCATAATTTTGGACGATGAGCGCGTTATAATAAGGACAAAGTTAGAGAAACCCAGTAAAATCAAGGGGTTAGCACTAATTTAGTCCTTATTTTTATACCATTTTAGCGGTAAAGATAGGGCAGCGCTGCAATATTAAACCGAAAATTCAAGTCAGCATCACAGATGTCCACAATCAGTCTGAGAGTGAATCTGTGCGCTTAGATTAGGTACAATTTTATATCAAAACATTTAGTGAGGACTAAATTAGCACTTGAGATGGAATATTCTATCAGCTGGTTTGGTCCTCTTTTTATTTGAGAGGAGTGGTCGAATGGGCAAAGTGTTAATTTGGTTCGTAATCATTATTAGTACAGTGGTTCTCTACTGTCTTATGAAAGTTAAGGCAGAGAGTGATGAACTGTATGAGGAATTAATGAGAAAGCATTTTTATGGCAGGTCTGATGATATTCCTGCATCTGACCAAACTAAGCACTTGAAAGGGTGTGGGTAATTATATGAAATTTTGCAAAACAATAATGCAGACAATACAGAAAAGGAGTGAAAGGAACATGAATAACAAGTTAGAAGTAATAGGCATTGATCATGGCTGGTCAATGATGAAAACAATCTCTCAGGTATTTGTAACAGGTGTTAAGGAGATTACAACAACTCCGGCGCTTTTCGGCGATGTACTTGAGTATGAAGGAAAGTTTTATAAGGTCGGAACTGTGAGGCAGGAGGTAAAGGATACCAAGGTAGAAGATGACAGCTTTTATCTTCTCACTCTTGCAGCAGTTGCTAAGGAACTTAAAAGAAGAGGTCTTGCAGAGGCAAAGGTATTCCTTGCTGTAGGACTTCCACTTACAAGATTTGGAGCTGAGAAGAATGACTTTATCAAGTACCTGACAAAGAATAAGCGTGTAAGCTTCAAATATGAGAATGAGTCATATCATATTGAAATTGATGATGTGGCAGTATTTCCTCAGTGCTATGCAGCAGTAGTGGACAAGATTCCTGCTATGGCAAAGAAAACACTGATAGTAGATATTGGAAGCTGGACAATCGACATTATGCCGGTAATCAACAAGTCACCGGATGAATCAAAGTGTGTGACGATTCCAAAAGGTCTTATTACCTGTATGCGTTCTATCAATGAGCAGTGTGTAAGACAGCTTAACGGAGAGGTAGACGAGTCAGAGATACAGAACATCATGCGATATGGCAGGTCAGATATTGATGATGAATACTTTGCCATTATCAAGGCAGAGATAGAGGATTTTGTTGATAAGGTATATAACTCAATCCGTGAGTTTGGGTATAACTTAAAGACTACACCGATTGTATTTGTCGGTGGTGGGGCAGTTGTGATGAAGAATTTTGGTAGTCACGATGCAAAGAATATTTCCTATAACCTTGATGTAAAGGCAAATGCAAGAGGATATGAGCAGCTTGCCACAATGGGACTTAAAAGTGCAAGGAGAATATCTTAGGAGGTGGCATGATGGCAAAACAGTTTGATTATGAAGTAAAAACAACAATTAGGCTAAATATGCATAATCCAGACCATGTGTTAATTAATAATGTCATTCAGAATCTTGATCCAAAGATTTTTAAGTCCAAGAACCAGTTTATATTGGATGCATGTAAGTTTTACATTGACAATTATGGAAGTGAGACTTTTATTGCAAAGAAAAAAGATAATGAAAGGGCTGAATATATCCGGTCAGAAGATATTGAGGACATTAAGGCAGAGGTTATAGAAGCAGCGATCAATGAAGCAAGGAAAGAGGTCATAAGGCTGTTAGGCGGTGTGATATCCGGGATGAATGTTGGTCAGCCGGTAATAATGCAGGCAGCCAATAGTGAAGCACAAGAACCGGCAGAAGATGTTATGGACGATGCAGATGTTGCAGGACTTGCAATGGGATGGATGTCGAAAGGAGACTGATTATTATGAGAAGAGTTATGGGAGCCGTAGGAACAGTGATTTTAGAGATACTCAAGTGGATATTAAGGATAATTCTTGGAGCTTTGAAGCTGGTCTTAGGACTTGCCAGAATAATTCTTCTTCTATTCGCTATGGTGGCAAGGATATTTCTTTCATTCGTAAGAATGGGCACATTCTGAGAGGAGGTGAGCGTATGCAGGTAAAGGGTTTATTCTTAAATTATAAGAAAAACAGAAGACTTATGCAGTATTTCTTTAAAATAAGAGAGCTGGTATAATGAAAGGAGTTTAAGATGCACAGAATACGGGACAGTCCTATGTGTCCCGTGCATTACAGATAAATAGTTCACCGCAAGGGTGGATGGCACGGAACACAAAGCCCATCCCTCTTGCGGAGAAGGGATGGGTGATTACTATGAAGAGGATAAGTATTATCTTATTATCCGCAGTACTGGTCTTTTCAATGGCTGCCTGTAATGGTGGTAAGGAAAAGGCTGATAATCAGACAGAGAAACAGACGGAAAGCGTAAAGCCAACTGAAGAAGCAGAAATGGCAACGGAAGCTGTCACAGAGGTCACAACCGAAGCTGGAAGTGAAGAGACAGACAAAGATATTGCCGAGGTTAAAGATTCAGAAGAGAAGACTGATAATGAAGATAACCGATCCGCTGATAATGAAACTGCATCAAAGCAGAAAGAAAAGTCAGAGCAGAATGACAAGCCGGAACAGAAAGCTCCTGCAAGTGGTAATAAGGAAGCTGGTGGAAATCAGAGTAATGCAGGTAATGGTGGTCAGACTACAGACAGTCCGAAAGACAATGTGAGCAATCCACAGCCTGCATCCGTGGCGTACAGTCCACAGAATGTTGTGTCACTTGCAACAGCAAAGTGTCAGGCAGGAGGGATGATTACCACACAGCAGAATTTACAGAACCATTTGAATGATGGCAGTATCACGCAGGAAGAGTACAATGAGTATTATCCTTACGATGGTATGGAAGGCTCTTATTACAGTGTGTTTGTAGAGACAGACCTCAACAAAGCAAGTACCATTGATGGACAGCGGTTATCATCTGAGGATGCAATCGCAGAATATATTGCAAGTATGTTACTTTTGGAAACAGATCCGGTATTCTACATCAGTTATGATGGAGTTTACACGACAGGCGGCACAGACTATTACGAGTTTCGATGTCACAGATAAATAAAAACGAATAGAAGCAGAAGGAAGAAAGATGTAAGCCATAAACTTATGTCTTTCTTTTTTTATGCGCAAATTAAGGAGGAAAGAGCACATGAAACAGAAACTAAAGCGTTTTATGGCAGGATTTATGGCTATGCTCACACTGGTTGGAACACTCTTTACGAATGGAACAACAGCATTTGCAGCCAGTCCGCAGGCAAATATTGCGTTCTGGAATGCGTCAGTCAAAAATTCCGGAGAAGTAAGTGAGCTGAAGCCCGGATATAATCATGGCAAGATTCTGTATTCAATTCTTGACGGAAATTCTGCATATTGTATGAATTTCGGATTAAGAGCAGATGGCGGTCAGCTTATGAACAGCTACGATGATGCGAGCACATCAATGTCAGCACAGCAGAGAAAGCTTTTAAGTTACTGCCTTTATTATGGGTTTAACAGTACACAAAAGGCGGCACCAAGCAACAGCCAGTGCGATGAGTATATCGCAACTCAGGCAATGGTATGGGTTATTGTAGCAGATATCTTTGGAACCGGAAGTGGTGATTCGGCAGCGAGAAAGCTCTGCAACACAGCACCAAGTCCTGATTCTTCATACAGCTATTATGAGAGACTCAGGGACAATATCAGCAGCTCCTACAATGCAACACTTCCAAGTTTTGCATCACGCAGAACCAGTGAGGCACCAACTTATGAATTAAAGTGGAATGATGGAAGTCAGAGATTTGAAACAACATTATCTGACAGCAATGGTGTTTTATCGGATTTTGATTTTGGCATCAGCGGATATTCTGTTGATAAGAATGGCAACAGTATTACAA
>ERZ1035048.10-NODE-10-length-87480-cov-12.173406_pt1 | contig 87480 bp, 87 predicted proteins | sample MGYA00520587_ERZ1035048 | MGnify/ENA primary metagenome ERZ1035048 (study PRJEB33766, sample SAMN09781693) | gut metagenome | biome: gut microbiome | host: Homo sapiens | place: Madagascar | study: EMG produced TPA metagenomics assembly of the PRJNA485056 data set... | reverse complement strand
GCGTAGCATGTAGTAATCTGATTAATCATAAATGAGGGGCAAAATACCTTTTGACTCTCATATCATTACGGTAAATAGAAACACGAAATGAGGTAATTATGGAAGCATACACGAGTTTTGCCCGGGTGTATGACATGTTCATGGACAATGTGCCATATGAGGTGTGGGGCAGATATATTGTCGAAAAACTGCGTGCAAATGGCATAGACAGTGGATATGTCGTGGACTTAGGCTGTGGTACGGGAAAGCTTACCACGCTTCTTGCAGATGCAGGCTATGATATGATAGGCATTGACAATTCTTTTGACATGCTTGATATGGCGCTTGAGAGAGAGGATGACAGAATCCTTTATCTGATGCAGGATATGAGAGAGTTTGAACCGGGAGAAAAGGTGAGTGCCGTCGTAAGCGCATGTGACAGCATCAATTATATTCTTGAGCCTGATGATCTTCAGGCAGTTTTTTTCTGCGTGAGCGAAAGTCTTAAAGAGGGTGGCATTTTTATATTTGATATCAATACTCCATACAAATATGAGGTGCTCATGGCTGATAATACCATAGCTGAAAACCGTGATGAGGGCAGCTTTATATGGGACAATTATTATGATGCCGATGAGAAAATAAACGAGTATGACCTGACACTTTTTATAAAGGAGCAGTCAGAGGATGAGGATGACATCTACAAGAAGTTTGAGGAAACTCATTTCCAGAGATGCTATGAGATTTCAGAGCTTAAGGAGCTTCTTGAGCAGTCGGGACTTGTGTTTGATGCGGTGTATGATGCGTACACAGACGATCAGGTGAAGTGTGACAGTGAGAAGGTCACTGTAATTGCACATAAAGCATAGAATTAGATAATGAGAGGTAAATTATGTCAGATTATATAGTAAGAGCAACAGCGGCGGATGCCAATATCAGAGCATTTGCTGTAACATCAAGGGAGATGGTGGAGACCGCCAGAGAGGATCACATGACAACACCTGTCATGACGGCGGCACTTGGCAGGCTTCTTTCTGCGGGAGCCATGATGGGAGCTATGATGAAGGGCGATAAGGATATCATAACTCTTCAGATACAGTGCAGCGGACCTGCAAAGGGGCTTACCGTCACAGCAGATTCGCACGGCAATGTAAAGGGCTTTGCCATGAATCCACAGGTTGAGCTGCCACTCAATGCGGCAGGCAAGCTCGATGTGGGAGGAGCGCTTGATCTTGGAATACTTACAGTCATAAAGGATATGGGCTTAAAGGAGCCGTATTCAGGTCAGTGTGAGCTTAAAACAGGTGAGATAGCTGAGGATCTGACCTATTATTTTGCCACATCTGAGCAGATTCCGTCGGCGGTTGGTCTTGGTGTGCTGGTGGATAAGGACCAGAGCGTAAAGCAGGCCGGTGGATTTATCATCCAGCTTATGCCGTTTACACCGGATGAGGTTGTGGACAGGCTTGAAAAGAAAATCACAGAGATTGATTCGGTGACACAGATGCTTGACAGGGGGCTGACTCCGGAGCAGATACTTGAGGAAATTTTAGGGGATTTCGGGCTTGAAATCACAGATACGACTGAGACACGCTTCCACTGTGACTGTTCAAAGGAGCGTGTGAGCAGAGCACTTTCCACACTTAGCAAAAAGGATCTTGATTCCATTATCGCAGATGGTGAGAGCATTGAGGTAAAGTGCCAGTTCTGTAATAAGGCATATGAGTTTACGGTGGATGAGTTGAAGGAGATGCGCTAATTGAAGGACGGATATATAAAGGTCGCTGCAGCGACACCAAAGGTAAAGGTAGCTGATACTGTATACAACGGACAGCTTATTAAAGCTCTTATGAAGGAGTGTACTGACAACGGGGCAAAGGTGGTTGTTTTCCCGGAGCTTTGCATTACCGGATACACCTGTCAGGATCTTTTCTGGCAGGATAAGCTCATAGCTGCAGCAGAGGATGAGCTTATAGGAATAGCTGATTACAGCAGGAGCCTTGACGGCATATTTTTCATAGGGCTTCCATATGAGATAAACGGCATGCTCTACAATATGGCGGCAGTTGTATCGCGCGGAGAGGTGCTTGCCATGGTTCCAAAGACATTTCTGCCAAATTACAATGAGTTTTATGAGGCAAGGCATTTTGCATCGGGAGAAAACTTAAGCACATATGTCACACTGAAAAATGGCCAGCAGGTGTCTGTAGATACTGATTTTATTTTTAGCTGCAAGCAGCTGCCAAAGCTTAAGATAGCGGTGGAGCTTTGTGAGGATCTTTGGACTCCGAACCCGCCGAGCATCAGACACGCGATGTCGGGTGCCACTGTGATTGTCAATCTGTCTGCATCAGATGAGGTGACAGGCAAGGCAATATACAGGAGAGAGCTTGTGAGCGGACAGTCTGCCAGATTAATCTGTGGATATATTTATGCGTCAGCGGGAGACGGTGAGTCCACACAGGATGTGGTCTACTCAGGACACAATCTCATCTGTGAAAACGGAAATGTGCTTGCCGAGTCAAAGCGCTTTACAAATGAGACTATATACAGCGAGTTTGATGTAGAAAGAATAGAGACTGAGAGGCGCAGGATGACAACATTTGTTGTCGAGGATGATCACAGATGGGCTGAGTTTGATCTTGAGGTAAAGGATACCACTCTTAGCCGCTATGTAAACCCGGCTCCGTTTGTTCCTGCAGACAAGACAGACAGGGACAGACGCTGTGATGAGATTCTTATGATTCAGGCTATGGGGCTTAAAAAGAGATTAGAGCATACCAACTGCAAGACAGCAGTTATCGGTATTTCAGGAGGACTCGACTCCACACTGGCACTGCTTGTCACGGTAAGAGCATTTGACCTTTTGGGAAAGGATCACAAGGATATAGCGGCAGTTACTATGCCGGGCTTTGGAACAACAGACCGCACATATGACAATGCGGTAAATCTCATTAAATGCCTTGGAGCTACATTTATCGAGGTGGATATAAAGGATGCCGTAAATATACATTTCAGGGATATCGGACAGGATCCGTCTGTGCATGATGTCACCTACGAGAATGGACAGGCACGCGAGCGCACACAGATACTTATGGATATCGCAAACAAGGAAAACGGAATGGTTATAGGTACAGGAGATTTGTCAGAGCTGGCACTCGGCTGGGCGACCTACAACGGAGACCATATGTCCATGTATGCGGTAAATGCTTCGGTTCCAAAGACTCTGGTGCGCCATCTGGTAAAATACTATGCAGATACCTGCGGCAGCGATTTGCTGGAAAGTACACTTCTTGATGTGCTTGATACACCTGTTTCTCCTGAGCTTTTACCACCTGAAAACGGTAAGATTTCACAGAAGACAGAGGATCTTGTGGGCCCTTATGAGCTGCATGACTTCTTCCTTTACAATATGCTGCGCTGCGGCTATGCTCCTGCCAAGGTTTACCGCCTTGCAAGGATAGCATTTGAAGGAAAATATGATGATGAGTTTATTCTCAAATGGCTTAAGAATTTCTATCGCAGATTTTTCGCACAGCAGTTCAAGCGCTCATGTCTGCCGGATGGACCAAAGGTAGGAACAGTGGCGGTCTCACCGAGAGGAGACCTAAGGATGCCTTCTGATGCGTGTGGACGTATCTGGATGGATGAGGTTGATAAGCTGGGATAAGTAAGAGGGAAACAATGGGAAAGACACATAAGAAAACTCATAGAAAGCAGGGAAGCATAAAACGTGCAAGGCGCCGCGACAGGCGCATGAAAATAGGTGCGATAGCCCTTTGCGCCGCGATAATCATAACAACATTTCTGGCGTGCGGCATGCAGCTTTTGGTTCCTGTAGCTGATGCTGTAGTAAGCGCTGATAATAAGACGCAATCGGGGAATGTTGATGTGCAGAAGAATAATAATTCGCTTACCGCATCTAAAATGGATTCAGAAAAAGATCAAAACAGCTCAGAGGCTGATGTAAACGCTGCAAAGCAAAGCAGCGAGCCTGACAAGGAAACGAAGCTTGATGAGATACTTCACAGTGCAAAGTATCCGGGGCAGCTAAAGGAGCTTGCAAAGAAAAATGATGAGGCAATTGACTTCATATATGAGTATCCTAAGGAGCATTCGAAAAAGCATGACATTGATCTGACTGCAGAGGCCGCGCAGGATACAGTACCTCTATTGCAGCAGTGGGATAAGAGATGGGGCTATGAAAAGTACAGTGGCAATTATTTTGCGGCGAGTGGCTGCGGTCCGACTGCACTTTCGATGGTTGTATTATATCTGACACATGATGCACAGGCATCCCCTCTTGCGGTGGCAGAGTATGCAAAGGAGGCCGGCTACAGTGTGGATGGCTCCGGAAGTGCATGGGATCTTATGAGCAAGGGCTGCAGGCACTACGGGGTAAATGCAAAGACTATAAAGGTGGATGAGGATACATTTAAAGAAAGGCTTGATGAGGGCAATCTGATAGTCGTAAATGTCGGTCCGGGAGATTTCACAGACAATGGACATTTTATGGTGATCACAGGCTATGATGATGAGGGCTTTACTATAAATGATCCAAACAGTATCATAAAGAGCAATACCCACTGGCAGTTTGAGAGGCTGAGTTCGCAGATCAGGGCTGCATGGAGGATGTTTGTGTAGATAATAGCAGCAACACATGCATTTATGCTGATGTTTGTGATACATATGGAAAAACTAAAAAATAAGAGATAATAAAACCTGCTGTGTCATGCATGATGGACACAGCAGGTTTTTAGTTACATTCAGGAATAATTAATTAGTATAGTGTACTAAATTTATACGGACTAATAACAAACAGTAAAGTATGGTATGCAGATTATAGCAATTGAATACCATGCTCCTCACATGCCTTAATTGTCTCCTCAGGCCACAGTGAGCTCTGTACCTCACCGATATGAGCCTTTCTGAGGAAGAACATACAGATTCGTGACTGTCCGATTCCGCCTCCGATAGTGTACGGAAGCTCCTTGTTGAGGATAGCCTTCTGGAATGGAAGCTTAGCACGCTCAGGACATCCGGCCTTGTCAAGCTGCTCCTTTAGGGCTTTTTCATCTACACGGATACCCATTGATGAAAGCTCAAGTGCGATATCAAGAACAGGATAGTATACGATGATATCAGCGTTTAAAGCCCAGTCGTCATAGTCAGGTGCACGTCCGTCGTGAGGCTCTCCATTTGCAAGCTTGTCACCAATCTGCATTACACAGATTGCACCCTTTGCCTTTGCAAAATAATACTCGCGCTCCTTTGGAGTATTGTCCGGGAACATTTCCTCAAGCTCTGATGTGGTGATAAAGGTGATATCCTTTGGCAGAATCAAATCTATGTAGTCGTACTGTATAGCCATGTACTGCTCGGTCTTGCGCAGGCATTTATATACTGTCTTTACTGTTTCCTTAAGGAAGTCTAAGTTTCTGTCCTCCTTGCGGATGATTTTTTCCCAGTCCCACTGGTCAACAAATATAGAGTGGATATTGTCAGTCTCCTCATCACGTCTTATGGCATTCATATCTGTGTAGATGCCCTCGCCGAGAGAAAAGCCGTATTTCTTTAATGCATATCTCTTCCACTTGGCAAGAGAGTGAACGACCTCAGCCTCCTTGTCACCCTGCTCAAGGATGCCGAAGGTAACAGGTCTTTCATATCCGTTTAAGTTATCGTTTAAGCCTGTGGTAGGATCGACGAAAAGCGGTGCTGAAACACGTGTCAGGGAAAGACGCTGTGCGAGCATGCCCTGGAAGAAATCCTTAACAGTCTTGATGGCAAGCTGTGTATCGTGAAGATTCAGTGCCGAAGAATAGTTCTTTGGTATTGTTAATTTGCTCATTTTAGATTAAACCTCGTTGTATTATAAATTTTTAAATAAAATTCCTTTAACCTGATTATTATATCACAATTTTTCTAGAAAGATAGTCCATAATATGATAAAATTAGATAGTTTAAAGAGAAACAATATCGTTTTACCTTATTTTTACGTGTTTAAGGTGTTAATGAAAGGTAGTAGATTTATATGAGAAAAAGAGATATGACCTTTGCTTCGGCGGTACTTGAGGCAATAGATGCGCTTTTAGCTCTTGCGTATATAGGCTTACAGATTTATTATGGAGTGTGCTATCACATACAGGTATTTAAGTTTGTGGCCAATATACTTGTGCTTTTGCTTGTATACATTGCAATCACATGGCTGCAGCATTATCCGGAAAAGCTAAACCACATAGCAGCGGAGCTTTGTGTGGGCAATATCAGAAAGTATTCACTCAGGCTTTTGACGTTTGTAAAGCTTGTTTTTACTGCGGGGCTTTTGGTGCCATGCGTGTGTGATGCGTTTGGAATAGCAATCCGCGATGTATACAGCCTCATTATGATAGGGCTCATCCTTGTGGTGACGGCATATTATGAGTACAGGATATTTCAGGAAATAAAGTCATTGCGGAAATAATATAGGAGAAATAAAATGCAGCTTAGTATAGAAGAAGTTAAAAAGCTGGATAGTAACAGCTATCAGATAATAGATATAAGAAGTGAGGAAGAGGTGGCGCACGGTGCCATAAAGGGAGCACTCAATATTCAGGCAGAGGAAATAGAGTCAGATGAGAGGGTGTCGCATGATAAGAAGCTTGTCATAGTCTGCAGCCGTGGTAAGACGAGCGTGGATGTGGCAGAGTATCTCACAGAAAAAGGTTTTGATGCGGCAAGCTTAAAGGGAGGCTATATAAGCTGGCTGCTTGATGCCATGAAAGAGGATGAGGTGGCAGAGCGCGATATAAAGGCAGATGTGGAGCAAAGCATCAGAAAGAAATTTAAGAAATCCATCTGGCGCAAGTTTACAAAGGCGATAAACACCTATGAGCTTGTAAAACCGGGGGATAAGATTGCAGTGTGTATCTCGGGAGGTAAGGATTCCATGCTTATGGCAAAGCTGTTTCAGGAGCTTAAGCATCACAACAAGTTTGATTTTGATGTGAAGTTTCTCGTTATGGACCCGGGCTACAATGAGGCAAACAGGCATGTCATAGAGGAAAACTGCAGGAACCTTGGCATCCCTGCCACTATTTTTGAGTCAGATATATTTGATGCTGTATATGATATCGAAAAATCGCCATGCTATTTATGTGCGAGGATGAGAAGAGGACATCTGTATGCATTTGCAAAGGAGCTGGGCTGCAACAAAATTGCGCTTGGACATCACTATGATGATGTTATCGAGACGATACTCATGGGCATGCTCTACGGTGCACAGGTACAGACCATGATGCCTAAGCTTCACAGCACAAACTTTGAGGGCATGGAGCTTATCAGGCCTCTTTACCTGGTCAGGGAGGACGATATCAAGGCATGGCGTGATTACAACGGTCTGCATTTCATACAGTGTGCCTGCAAGTTTACAGATACCTGTACCACCTGCAATAATGAGGAAAACCGCTCAAAGCGTGTTGAGATAAAGCAGCTCATCGCTAATCTTAAAAAGGTGAATCCTTTTGTCGAGGCAAATATATTTAAGAGCGTGGAGAATGTAAATCTGGCTACGGTTGTAGCATATAAAAAGGATGGCATAAAGCACAGCTTCCTTGATCACTATGATGAATAAGACAGATATATTTCAGGAGGGCATTGTATGGCAGATATCATGGATTATATTGACTGGCGTGGAGACATAGGCTTTGATGAGGTGCATGTAAATGAGGTGGACGGACTGATTTTTTCACAGCTTATTTATGTGCGGATGAAGCCATATATGCCGGATGCAAAGAAGTCATACCTTACGATAAAACAGCTTTCAAGCCTTTACTGCGCGGACCACAGTGATGATGAGATTGAGCAGATGCCTAATCTTTTCCGCCATTCCGCGAGGCTGCTTCAAAAGCTGGCGCACTCAAGGCGCTATGCTGACTGCATTTTGAGATATTATATATACGATATTAGTGAAAAAGAGGAGTCGCAGTTTTCTGCGGTTACGATAGAACTGCCTGACGGCACATATTTCATTTCCTACAGTGGTACAGACCATTCCGTGGTCGGCTGGAAGGAAAACTTTAATCTAAGCTATCTCGATGAGACACCCGGACAGAACAAGGCGAAAAAATATTTAAAGCAGGTGGCAGCATATATATACAATGATGATAGGGGCATAAATGAAAAAGCCATAAATGATAAAGCTTTAGATGATGAAAATATCAACAATAAAAGCATCAATACAAGAAAGCTGTGGATAGGCGGGCACTCAAAGGGTGGAAATCTGGCAGTGTTTGCCGCCATGCATGTGGATAAAGAGGTGCAGGATGTCATTATTAAGGTGTTTAATTTTGACGGGCCGGGCTTCAATCACAAGATGATATATACAGCAGGCTACAAAAGAATTTTTGACAGAATAGAGACATTTCTGCCACAGTCGTCTATTGTTGGCTTATTGCTTGAGCATGTAGACGATTATGAGGTGGTAAGAAGCCGTAATTCGGGGCCGCTACAGCATGATGCTTTTTCATGGGAGATAATGGGCGGAAGTATCATAAAGGCGGATGGGCTGGACAAAAACAGTGTGCGCCTTGACAAGACACTCAGAAACTGGATAGGCAGCATGGATGAGGCGCAGCGTAAGCAGTTTGTAAATGTGCTTTTTTCAATAGCATCGGACTCCAATTTTGAGAACCTTGACCAGATGTCATTTAAGCAGCTTATTGAGATGATAAAGGCTGCCGATGAGCTGTCAAAGGCTGACTGGAGCATGCTTAAGGATACAGTAAGACTCCTGATTTCTGCCGGTGTCGGTGTGGTCAGGGATGAAAAGGAGAAATAAATGTTAAATCAGTTTTCAAGAACACAGCTTTTGCTTGGAAAAGAGGCGATGGATAGGCTAAAGAGCGCAAGAGTCGCAGTATTTGGAATAGGAGGAGTGGGCGGATATGTCTGCGAGGCACTAGTCAGAAGCGGCGTGGGAGCGATTGACCTTATCGATGATGACAAGGTTTGTCTTACAAACCTGAACAGGCAGATAATCGCAACCCGAAAGACCATAGGAAAATACAAGACAGATGTGATGGAGGAGAGGATTCATGATATTAATCCTGATGTCAGTGTCGTGACGCACAGGTGCTTCTTTTTGCCGGAAAATGCTGATGAATTTCCGTTTGAAGAGTATGATTATATAGTTGACGCGGTTGATACGGTCACGGCAAAGATTGCGCTTGTCATGAAGGCACAGGAGAAAAATGTCCCTATCATAAGCAGCATGGGAGCGGGAAATAAGCTGGATGCAAGTGCATTTAAGGTGGCTGATATATATAAGACCAGCATGTGTCCGCTTGCAAAGGTCATGCGCCGTGAGCTTAAAAAACGTGGCGTGAAAAAGCTCAAGGTGGTATACTCTGAGGAGAAGCCTACAAGACCGATAGAGGATATGTCTATAAGCTGCAGAAGCAACTGCATCTGCCCGCCGGGGGCCGAACACAAGTGCACGCAGCGCAGGGATATTCCAGGAAGCCTTGCATTTGTACCATCAGTGGCAGGACTTATCATCGCGGGCGAGGTGGTACAGGACATAGCCTTTGACAGGGTATGATGAAGAATACAATTACGAAAAGAGAGGAATAAAAATGCCAGTATTTGATTTTAGCGATACACCGGTAGCAAACGAGCATCCGGAGTGTACATATGAGACATTTCATTCGACAGAGACCAGGGCATCGGCAGATAAACCGATTGTTGTGATAGACAATAAGCAAAAGGAATGGGCGCATCATGCGCTCGGTATGTTTACAAATCCGATAAAGCGTACATCCTTTGAATTTGAGGATGGTGATGGGGTGACCAGTGCAGATATCCTGCGCATTGATTCACGCTTTGTGAGCCTTTTTAAGTGGCTTGGCGAAAATCACATAAAGGTACAGCTTTCAGGAGCCAATACACCTGACGGATACGCTGTATACAGGGTGAGGGAGGTGTCTCTTGGCAGAGGCACAAAGCTGTCTGCAGAGGACGGATTCCTGCAGTATATGATGGAAAGGCTCTTTGCCAGCACCATGCCTGAGGATGAACCTGACCTTGATGATTACGAGGAAGAGGGCGACAGCATGAAGCTCACCAGCATACAGAGCATCACAGATTTCATGACCTGTGCAGGCCGTACACTGCCTGACAATATACTGCTGTGGGCCAGAAGAAATCTGGCAGTTGCGCGTTCAAGCGAGGTATCACCTGAGGAGAGACGTCATGCGCAGAGAGCACTTTCCATCATGATGAATATCCAGTGGAAGGGAAATTACTTTGAGGCAATTGACCCTGTGGAGGCAAGGCGCATACTCGATGAGGAGCTCTATGGCATGGAGAGCGTGAAGCAGAGAATCATTGAGACCATTATCCAGATAAACAGGACTCATACACTTCCTGCCTACGGACTGCTGCTCTGTGGACCGGCAGGAACCGGAAAGTCACAGATTGCATATGCGGTTGCGCGTATTTTGAAGCTTCCATGGACCACACTCGATATGAGCTCCATAAATGATGCAGAGCAGCTCACAGGAAGCTCAAGAATCTATTCAAACGCAAAGCCGGGAATCATTATGGAGGCATTTTCACAGGCGGGAGAGTCAAATCTTGTATTTATCATCAATGAGCTCGACAAGGCCTCAAGCAAAAACGGCAACGGGAATCCGGCAGATGTGCTTTTGACACTGCTTGACAATCTGGGCTTTACAGACAACTATATGGAGTGTATGGTGCCGACTGTCGGAGTATATCCGATTGCAACAGCCAATGATAAATCCCAGATTTCTGCACCACTTATGTCACGTTTTGCAGTGATTGATATTCCGGACTATACCGATGAAGAGAAGAAGGTCATCTTCCAGCGATTTGCCCTGCGCAAGGTATTTGAGAGAATGGGAATGAAGGAGGAGGAGTGCGTTCTCACAGAGGACGGACTTGATGCAGTAATTAAGCTTCACGAGAACACATCGGGCATAAGAGATCTTGAGCAGGCTGCGGAGCATCTGGCAGCAAATGCACTTTATCAGATAGAGGTTGATAAGGTAAAGCAGGTGGTATTTGACGCTGAGGCTGTTTTTGAGCTTTTAGGCTAGCAGAATATATTACGGATACAGGAATTGTTACGAAAATAAAAGGAGATTGTCAGGATGAGAGAATTTGGAAAATCCAGAAAATTAGATAATGTGCTTTATGATGTTAGAGGACCGGTGGTGGATGAGGCGGCTCGCATGGAGGAAAACGGCACAAATGTGTTGAAGCTCAATATAGGAAATCCTGCGCCGTTTGGCTTCAGGACACCTGATGAGGTGATATATGATATGTCTCGCCAGCTCACGGACTGTGAGGGTTATTCCAACTCCAAGGGGCTTTTTTCTGCAAGAAAAGCAATCATGCAATATGCACAGCTCAAAAAGCTTCCTAATGTGACGGTTGAGGATATCTACACCGGAAACGGAGTCAGCGAGCTTATAAACCTAAGCATGTCAGCGCTTCTTGACAATGGTGATGAGGTGCTTGTGCCGGCACCGGACTATCCGCTTTGGACAGCCTGCGTTACACTTGCGGGCGGCACGGCAGTGCACTATATATGTGATGAGCAGTCAGAGTGGTATCCTGATATAGAGGATATCAAAAAGAAGATTACAGACAAGACAAAGGCAATCGTAATAATAAACCCGAACAACCCTACGGGAGCGCTCTATCCAAGGGAGGTGCTGCAGCAGATAGTTGATGTGGCAAGAGAACACGAGCTCATGATTTTTTCGGATGAGATATATGACAGGCTGGTGATGGATGACTATGAGCATGTGTCTATTGCATCGCTTGCACCTGACCTCTTCTGTGTGACCTTCAGCGGTCTTTCAAAGTCACATATGATAGCAGGCTATCGTATCGGATGGATGGTTTTAAGCGGCAACAAGGCGCTCGGAAAGGACTATATCGAGGGACTCAACATGCTCTCAAACATGCGTCTTTGCTCGAATGTTCCGGCGCAGTCGATAGTGCAGACAGCTTTAGGCGGATATCAGAGTGTAGGCGAGTATATTGTGCCGGGCGGACGAATCTATGAGCAGAGAGAGTACGTCTACAAAGCATTAAACGATATACCGGGAATTTCGGCAGTAAAGCCCAAGGCGGCATTTTACATATTCCCAAAGATTGATACTGCAAGGTTCAACATCACAAACGATGAACAGTTTGCACTCGATCTGCTTCGTGAGAAGAAGATACTCATCATCCACGGCGGCGGCTTCAACTGGGATAAGCCGGATCACTTCAGAGTGGTATATCTGCCTCGGACAGAGATATTAAAGGATGCCACAGGCAAGCTTGCAGACTTTTTGTCTTCATATAAGCAGAAATAATTATTGGCATAGATAATTATAAAACATATGATATAAAACATATAACATATAAGCTCCGGCACAGAAAATTTTTGTTCTGACCGGAGTTTTTATATTATGCTGTAATATTTTTTAAAAGTAACCTACCTGTAACTTTACATAATGTATTATACACTTGTATCGCGGGGCGGCTGTACTTTAGATGACAGACCGCACAGCACTCAAAAATGCATAGAGAAGAAAAGGAGAATTAAATGGAACTGCTTAGAGTAGAACACTTATCAAAAATATACGGAGCCGGAGAAAATCAGGTCAAGGCTTTGGACGATGTGTCAATGAGCGTGGAAAAGGGAGAGTTTGTGGCAATTGTCGGGGCGAGCGGCTCCGGAAAATCCACACTGCTTCATCTGCTCGGAGGTGTTGACAGGCCAACAAGCGGAAAGGTGTATATAAACGGCACTGATATTTTTGCAATGAATGATGATGAGCTTGCCATATTCAGAAGAAGACAGGTGGGTATCATTTATCAGTTTTATAATCTGATACCTATATTAAATGTGGAGGAAAACATGGCAATCCCGATGGAGCTTGACGGAAGAAAGGTGGAAAAAGCACAGATGGATGACATGCTTTTGCGCCTTGGACTTACAGAGAGACGCACTCATCTGCCAAATGAGCTCTCTGGAGGACAGCAGCAGCGCACATCAATAGGAAGAGCCCTGATTACGAGACCATCTATAGTGCTAGCGGATGAGCCGACCGGAAACCTGGATACCAAAGCCAGCAACGAGATTATGCATCTCTTAAAGACCTCAAACCGTGAGCTAAACCAGACAATTATCATGATTACACATAATATGGAGCTTGCAAAGGCGGCTGACCGCACAATAATGATAGAGGATGGTAAAATCAGATGAATTTGATGAAGAAACTCACATTAAAAAACTTAAAGCTTAACAGGAAAAGAACTATTGTCACGATAGTTGGAATAATTCTTGCAACAGCGCTTTTGTCGGCGCTTGTCACACTTGTGTCAAGCTTTCAGTACAGTATGATTGAATACCAGAAGCAAAAGGACGGCGACTTTCATGTGAAATTTTCGGGTGTGAAAATGTCTGAGCTTTCAGAGTTTAAAAACAACAGAAATATTGAAAGTACATTTGAGACGATGGGGATGGGCTTTGCTAAGCTTAACGGCTGCAAGAATGAGGATAAGCCGTATGCTTATGTCATGGCAACAGATGAGGCAGGCTTTGAGAAAGGCTGCTTTAACCTGATAGAGGGCCGCATGGCAAAAAATGAGGATGAGATAGTCATTCCAAGGCACTTAAAGACAAACGGACGAATCGACATAAAGGTGGGAGATGAGATAACACTTGATATCGGAAAGCGATATGATTCAAACACCGAAAGTGTCATATCGGAAAACTGCGCATATGAGCATGAGGCAGAGACACTTACCGATACTGTGACAAAGCGCTACAAGGTGGTAGGCATCATGGAAAGACCGGGCTATGGAATGGAGGACTATAGTGCCGCCGGATATACATTTGTCACATATTCTGATGAGCTGGCAGCAATTGATAACGGCACAAAGAGTGAGGCAAGCGAAGCTGACACTACACTCACAGTGTACAGCAGATACACTCAAAAGGCTTTAAGAAATAAGGATGCTGTGACTGCAGATATAATTGGTGTGGATGAAAAGCTGTTTGAGAAATCAAATAATTCATCTGTTGAAATGTCTGCTGAGGAGAGCGACAGGTTTCTTAAAGAGATGGAAAATGCAAAATATGATATATATATAAATCGCTTCCTTATAAGCTATGAGTGTGTTTTCCCGATTGACGGCACATTTAAAGCACTGTTTACAGTGGCCGCTGTTGTGGCTTTGATAATTATACTGACATCGGTGTACTGTATCAAAAACAGCTTCAACATATCAATCACTGAAAAAATCAGGCAGTATGGCATGCTCGCAAGCGTGGGTGCTACGAGGCGCCAGATAAAAAGCAGTGTTAAGACAGAGGCTGCAATGCTTGGAGTGGTTGGTATTCCGGTGGGTACCATGAGCGGTATTTTGGCATCGCTTATACTTGTCAAGGTGGTGAATGCGCTGTCAGCAGGCTGGCTTAACTTTGCTTTGAGCTTTCACACATCACTGCCTGTACTTATTCTTGCTGTGATACTGAGTATAGCGACAATTTATTTCTCCGCAACAGGCAGTGCAAGAAGGGCTGCAAAGGTCACACCGCTTGAAGCAATAAGAAACACAAAGGAGATTAAAATAAAGTCAGCAAAGCTTAAGACACCGGCGATTATAGGCAGAATCTGGGGTATCGGAGGCGTTATCTCATATAAGAATATAAAGAGGAACAATAAAAAGTACAGAACCACAGTGACATCCATTGTCATCTGCTCAGTAACCTTTATTGTGATATCATACTTTATGTCTATGGCCTTTAGCGTTGTTGGGATGTCATATGCATCAGTAGATTACAATATTGGAATAAATATGTCATGTAAAAAGGACCTTGATATTGAAAAGCTCTCTGAGCTTTTGAGTGGCATTGAAGGAGCTGAGGATTATCTGGTTGGAGCAGGTTATTATTTTGATGTAGATAAGCCGGAGTATACAAAGGAATATGGAGAGTATTGCGGGCAGCTTTATGATGACAGTGAGGATGTCTCACAAGAGTTTTTAATCACGGTTTTAAATGACAAATCATATGATAAGTATGCGTCTGACGCAGGCATAAAAAATGCAGATACAGGAGCAATTCTTGTAAATAAAGGCACATTTGATGTGTATAATGAGAAAAGCTCGAAATACGTCAAAGAAGAGATGGAGCTGTACAAATATAAAGCAGGAGATACAATCAGGTGCGGCTACAATGTGTATGAGGATGCTGTTGATGATGACAATGCTGTGGAAGGTGATACTGAAAGCAGCACGGAGGATAACAGTGGATACGTTGACGAGGAAACAATAAATAAAGGAGTCAGAAAAACTGTAGATGTAACTATTGCAGGTGTCACAGACAAGGTACCAACATGTTATAATGGCTACGGCAATACCTCGCTTTTGTTTATGAACCAAAAAGGCTTTGAAAGCTTATGGGCTGACGGCAAGAGCGGTAATGAGTTCAAACCGGGGAATGCGATATATTCGGCATATGTGGTTGCAGAAAATGCAGATGAATATCAGGATACATTCGAAAAGGAGACGGAAGAAAATCCTGAGTATTCCCAGATTAGTTTTTATGTCAGCAATATGGATAAGCAGATGCGCGATGAAAAGTCACTCTTTACACTGCTTGGAGTATTTGCATACGGACTTATTGTGGTCATTGCCTTAATAGGAATCACAAATATCATCAATACCTTAAGCACCGGAATGGAGCTTAGAAGCCGTGAGTTTGCAACACTAAGAAGCATTGGAATGACAGATAAGCAGTTTGCTGGAATGGTCAGGCTCGAGAGTGTGTTTATATCTGTAAAGGCTCTTGTAATAGGTGTACCGCTTGGTATTTTAATCAGCTATCTCTTATGTGTTATTATGAACAGGATGGATGGCGCAATCATTTATGAGCCGCCGTATAAAGCAATTATATTGTGTATAGTGGTTGTAATAATGCTGATTTATGCTATCATGAAACTATCAATGACGAAGCTTAGACACAATAACATTATTGAGACGATCAAAAATGAAAATCTGTAGGAAATGCGGGAGCTGATATGAAAAAAATACTTCTCATAGAGGACAATAAAGGAATAACAGAGGGACTGTGTGATACCTTTACAGAACCTGAATATGAGCTTTTGACAGCAGGCAATTTAAAGGAGGCTGGGGCGCTTTTGAGTGAGCACCCCGGCCTTGTGTTGCTTGATGTGTCGCTTCCGGATGGGAATGGCTTTGATTTTTACAGCGAAAGGCTGGAAAAAGAAAAAACACCGGTGATTTTTCTTACCGCAAGGGATGAGGAAAACGATATAGTAAAGGGACTTGAGCTTGGAGCGGAGGATTACATCACAAAGCCTTTTTCAGTAAGGGAGCTTGTGGCGAGGGTAAACCGCGTATTTTTGCGAAGGAAAAGTGATGACAGTTCATCTGTCATACACGCAGGAAGCATAAGCTATGACATGGACAAAAAGGAAGCAAGAAGGGCTGGACAGGTGATTGCTCTTTCAAGTCTTGAAAACCGCATACTTGATCTGCTTTTTACCAATCACGACAAGGCTGTGTCAAGAAATGCCGTGCTTGACTGCATCTGGGAGGCGACAGGCAACGATGTGTATGACCATACAGTGACTGTCTATATGAAGCGCATCAGGGCAAAGCTTGGTGAGGATGTGATAAAGACTGTGAAGGGAATCGGGTATCGTGTTGATTCAGATGAAGCTCTTTAAACAGTATCGGCTGACAGAGACAGTTCCCGGGGGAAAGCATGAGAAAGAAGAAATATAATTTAGAGAACAGAAAACATTTTGTGTATTTTGCGATGATTTATACATGTATTTGTGTGACGGTTATGGCTTTTACCGTCTTTTTCCAGTACAGGGCATATACGAAAAACTATAACGCCACAGTGGCTAAGCTATGTGCACTCATTCATGAAAAATATCCCGATGTATCAGATGGCAGTATAGCCGGGATTCTAAATGACAGCAGCTTAGGCAGCGATTATACAAATTTAAAAAGCGCAGAGACGCTCTTAAAAAAATACGGTATTGATATGGAAAATGATTCTGCGGTTTTGTCAAATGAAAAAGCGCTTAAAGGAGCGCTTTGGCTAGACATATTTCTTGTTGTGTTTTTTGCAGGGGGATTTTGCCTTTACATTATGCTTATAAGATTTAGCTTTAAAAGACAGGTCAGACAGGCTGCGGATTATCTGCGCCGCATAAATCAGGGCGATTACAGACTTGTTATGGCAGATAGCACTGAGGGAGAGCTTTCTATACTAAAGGGAGAGCTTTACAAGACAGCAATCTATTTGAGGGAGTCTGCGGAAAATGCAAAGACAGACAAGCTTTTGCTAAAGGATGCGCTTTCTGACATATCGCACCAGCTTAAGACACCGCTCACATCACTTTCGATAAATCTGGAAAATCTGGAAGGAAATCCTGATATGGCATCTGAAAACAGAAACAGGATAATGCGCAGGGCAAAGCGCGATGTGGACAATATATCGCATATGGTGCAGGCTATCTTAAAGCTTTCAAGGCTTGAAGCGGATGTTGTGGAGTTTGATGAGAAGGATACACTGCTGTCTGAAATTGTGGCTGAGGCAGCTGACAATGTGATGGCACTTTGCGATTTGAGGGATGTAAGGCTGTCCATAGATGAAGGCTCTGATAAGGATGCCTGTATACATGCTGATGCATACTGGCAGTGTGAGGCTATCACAAACATAGTAAAAAATGCTGTAGAGCACGCAGAGAGTGAGGTAAGGATAGGCTTTTACAGGTATGAGATGTATGCCGAGATAACAGTGCAAAACGATGGAGAGACCATAAGTGATGAGGACAAAAAGCATATCTTCACGCGCTTTTACAGTGGCAGCGGACAGCCGGCTGACAGCATTGGAATAGGACTTTCGCTGGCGGAAGCGATTGTGCGTCATGACAATGGATATATCCTGGTGGAGGATTGTAAAAAAGATATATTAAAAGATACATTAAATGAAAAAAATGAATGCAGTGGCACACGCTTTGTGGTAAGATATCTGTGATAAGTTGAGAAAAATTATCAATAAATACACTAGGAAGCGATAAAATGACACTAAAAGAACTTGGCATAGGACAGAGTGCCAGAATACTTACAGTAGGCGGTGAGGGCGCGCTGCGCCAGCATTTCCTGGATATGGGAGTAATCCCAAAAGCCGAAGTAACAGTTATCAAATTTGCACCGATGGGAGACCCGATGGAGCTTCAGGTGCACGGCTATGAGCTCACATTGAGGCTTGATGATGCGGCTCAGATTGAGGTAGAATTAATTGACAGCCGTTCAAGAAAGCATGAGGGTCCTAAAAAGATAAGCAACACAGCCCATCCCGGACTTGGTGAGGAGGGCAAATACCATGTGAAGGGCAGTGGTAATCCCCTGCCGGAGGGGGAGAAGCTCACATACGCACTTGTGGGTAATCAGAACTGCGGCAAGACTACACTTTTCAATCAGCTTACAGGCTCAAACCAGCATGTTGGCAATTTCCCGGGAGTGACGGTGGACAGAAAGGATGGCGCAATCAAAGGACATCCGGACACATCAATCACAGATTTACCGGGCATTTACTCAATGAGCCCATATACGAATGAGGAGATTGTATCTAGAAACTTTGTGCTCGATAACAAGCCAAAGGCCATAATCAATATCGTAGATGCGACTAATATCGAGAGAAACCTGTACCTTACTATGCAGCTTCTTGAGATGGATATACCGATGGTTATCGCACTCAATATGATGGATGAGGTGACGGCAAACTCAGGCTCCATAGATGTAAATAAAATCGAGGGACTTTTAGGAGTGCCTGTTGTACCGATTTCAGCAGCAAAAAATCAGGGTGTTGATGAGCTGGTGCGCCACGCAATACACATTGCAAAGTATCAGGAGCGCCCGGGCAGACAGGATTTCTGTGATGAGAATGATTTTGGCGGTGCCGTGCACAGATGTATACACGCGGTCAGCCATCTGATTGAGGATCATGCAAAGCTCGCCGGAGTTCCGATTCGCTTTGCTGCTACCAAAATTATCGAGGGAGATGCACTTATATTAGAGCAGCTTCATCTTGATGAGAATGAGAAAGAGGCAATAGAGCATCTGATTGTCCAGATGGAGAAGGAGCGAGGCCTTGACAGAAGCGCTGCAATTGCGGATATGCGCTTTACATTTATTGAGAAAATATGCGAGAGCACCGTGGTAAAACCGAAGGAGAGCAGGGAGCGTATCAGAAGTGAGCGCATCGACCGTGTTCTTACAGGCAAATACACGGCAATACCGTGCTTTATAGTGATAATGCTTGCGGTATTTTATCTCACCTTTAACGTAATCGGAGCAGGCCTTCAGTGGCTTTTGGAGCAGGGGATAGGAGCACTGACCGCGCTTACGGATAAGGCACTCACAGCAGCAGGCGTGAATGAGGTGCTGCACGGACTGGTAATAGACGGCATCTTTCAGGGTGTCGGAAGTGTATTAAGCTTCTTGCCGATTATCGTGACACTGTTCTTTTTCTTATCACTTATGGAGGACAGCGGATACATAGCGAGGGTTGCATTCTTCATGGACAAGCTCCTTCGTAAGATAGGACTTTCAGGACGAAGCATAGTACCAATGCTCATAGGCTTCGGCTGCACAGTGCCTGCCGTCATGGCGACACGTACACTGCCAAGTGAGAGAGACCGTCGAATGACTATACTCCTCACACCGTTTATGAGCTGTTCGGCAAAATTGCCAATTTATGCATTCTTTGTTAGTGCATTTTTCCCGAAGCATGGCGGACTTGTCATGGGAGGACTGTACTTCCTTGGAATAATTGTCGGAATACTTTTCGCATTTATCTACAGAAAGACTTTGTTCAGGGGGGACGCAGTGCCGTTTGTCATGGAACTGCCAAACTACAGGATGCCGGGCGCCAAGAATGTGTGCCAGCTCCTCTGGGAGAAGGCAAAGGACTTTTTGCAGAAGGCATTTACAGTAATACTTATTGCCACAATGCTTATATGGTTCTTACAGAGCTTTGACATACACTTTAACATGGTAACAGACTCAAAGGACAGCATGCTTGCCGCTATTTCAAGTGTTATCGTGCCTGTCTTTAAGCCTCTGGGACTCGGCGACTGGCGTATATGCACGTCACTTATCAGCGGACTCATGGCAAAGGAGAGCGTGGTATCAACACTTGAGATACTGTTTGGCGGAACTGTTACGACAGCACTCACAACACTTTCAGCTGCATCTCTTCTGGTGTTCTCGCTGCTCTACAGCCCTTGCGTGGCTGCTATAGCATCCATAAAGAGAGAGCTGGGTGCAAAGTGGGCAGTCAGCGTGGTGCTTTTGCAGTGTGCGATTGCATGGGTGGCAGCATTTATTGTAAGAATTATTGGACTTCTGCTAATGTAACAAAAAATTGACTATTGTTAAAAACTTAAAAGGAGATATGCGATGGAAATTAAACTGGAAAATGAATCACTTGAGCTCACGATAAACAGCTTCGGAGCAGAGCTTAAAAGCATAACAGGCAAGGAAACAGGCACACAGTATCTGTGGGATGCCGATGAAAAATACTGGAAGAGAAGCGCACCGGTGCTTTTCCCGTTTGTCGGTAGCTTAAAGGACAAGAAGTTTACCGTTGATGGGACAGATTATCCGATGGGACAGCACGGCTTTGCAAGGGATATGGAGTTTGAGCTTGTGTCACAGACAAAGGATGAGGCATGGTTTTCACTTAAATCAAATGATGAGACTCTTGCAAAATATCCGTTTGAGTTTGTGCTTGAAATTGGCTATAAGCTCTCAGGAAGTGAGATAAAAGTGACCTGGAGGGTGACTAATCCTGCGAAAAAGGATTTGCTTTTCTCAATCGGTGGTCATCCGGCATTTATGTGTCCGGTCGCAGAGCAGGGAAAGCAGTCAGACTATTATCTGAAGCTTGACACAGACAAAGCAATCACCTACGGACTTATCTGTGACGGAGGACTTTTAGACAAGGATGATAATCTGCTTAAGGTGGATGTGGATGGATACTGTCAGATAGATGAGCATATGTTTGATAAGGATGCGCTCATAATAGAAAACAGACAGGCTTCAAAGGTGAGCCTGTGTACACCGGATAAGAAGCCATACCTTACGGTGTCCTTTGATGCACCTTTATTTGGTCTGTGGTCACCGGCAAAAATTGGAGCACCGTTTATCTGTATTGAGCCATGGTACGGCCGATGCGACAGAGCAGGCTTTGCCGGAGAATTGAAGGACAGGGAGTATGGTAATTCGCTTGCACAGGGTGAGAAATTTGAGAAGTCATATACGATTGCAATAGAGCTGTAGATTTTCTTGTTAGAATCGGTGGCCGGCTTTCTTAAGGCCGGCCTGAAGCAGCCATTTCTGATCAATTTTCTTAAGATCTTCACCAAATCTGACATGCAGCCGAACTGAGCCTTCGAGTTGCTCGATATGTTCAATGGTGCCCTTGCCGAACTTTGGATGATTGACATCGTCATTGATATTAAATTTTACAGTACTGTTTTTCTTTTTGCGGTATTCCTGCTCGCGTGAATATGTGTCGCGGATAGGAATACTCTTGTCAGTAATTTTCTTTTTGAGAACCTTATCATAATCGTGCTTAATAAGTCCTTCACCGGCTTTGTAGTAAGCAGTGGGAGCTGCTCCGATAAGTGAGCAGCAGTATTTCCAAGCACTTCCGTGTATGCCGGGCTGCCAGTTGTATTTATCAGGGATGTCCATATTGTACTGCATATAGTGGGCATATTCGTGCTTATATAAATCCATCCTGTCATCCTTTGACAATGGCTTTGCCACACAGTAGCCGATGAACAGCAGCGAAAAATGAAATTCTTCTTCATCCTGCCCAAAGCCCGGAGTGTATGCACCGAGCCTGTCCGTATCAAAGCCAAAGGTGATAGGAACCCTTGCACCGTTAAGCCCAAGCTGTCTGTCGAGCTTCTGGTAGAGAAAGCGGATTTCCGCAAGGTGTATTTTTGTTTCGTTTTCGAGTAGGTGTCGTAAATTGTTGTCTATGTTCATAAGTATATTTCTCTAAAAAATCAGTTTGTTTTCAACACAGTAATGATATATTCCGTCATCCTCAACCGATTTGCATACAAAATCAGCCTTAGCCTTGACTTCGTCCTTGGCATTATCCATGGCAACACCCATGCCTACGGCCTCAAGCATTTCAATATCGTTATGTCCGTCACCGAAAGCGATGGCTTCATCCTTTGAGAAACCATAATGCCTAAGCACTGCAGCAACAGCATTGCCTTTGCCACTGTTAAGAGGAATAATATCAACGGCTTTATCCCACCATGCAGTTATCTGTGAGTGGGGCGCGCCGGATAGAATCTGTGAGTGCTCATCTTTCTGGCAGGAGCACATAATCTGATATATATCAGTCATGCTTATCTCGTCAAAATTGTCAGCAATTTTAAGCTTTTCACTGCCGAAGGCAAAGTACTGCTCTAAATCAGGGTCGGTACCGTTTGTGACAATCATATGCTCGTTGCTGATTGCAATGGCGCGGTTCATCTGTTTTAGATTGGAAATTATCTGATATTTGTCGTGCTCATTAATAGGATTTTTGAAGATGATATCATTGCCTGTGGTGACGAATGAGCCGTTAAAGGTGAGCAGGACATCAAAATCAATTCCATCAAAATGAGGCACACCTGTGTAGCTTCTTCCGGTAGCCATACAAAGGATGATGCCATTTTGGTGGAGCTGCCTAAGTGCAGCAGCAGTGTTTTCGGATAATTCTTTATGTCCCAGCCGAAGCAGGGTGCCATCCACATCAAAGAATGCTATTTTAATCATAATTCACCTGCCTGTTTTAATGCTAGTTTAATAATATGATATGAGGGTCACTGTATACCTTAGTGACCCTTTAATCATAACATAATAAGCGCAAGATAAAAACATTTATTTAAATTTCTGCCACAACGTAGGGTACGTAAGCCGGGGACTGAGGGGACACATGCGCTTTAGCTATCGCTACGCTTAGCAACTAAGATTCTGTACGAAATTATGCCCATGAAGCATAGAAACGCACCTGCATGGACGCAGGGGAGAGGAAGATTTACATATGTGTACGCAGGAGGACATGGTTCATAAAGATTACAATTTTTTATAACTGTGTTCTTGATATTAAGGACACAAGTGGTTTTTTCAATATGTTGTTGTTAATTTATGGTGTTGGGCTTCCACCATTATGCCAGAAGCCTTACAAAAAGTAGCTGAAACTGCAGAAATCCCCAAAACAGCACCCAAAACCCAGCCGTAAAGCCGGAAAAAGCCGAGAAAAAGTAGCTGAAACAGCAGAAATCACCAAAACAGCACCCCAAACCCAGCCCAAAAGCCGGAAAAGACCCGAGAAAAAGTAGCTGAAACTGCAGAAATCCCTAAAACAGCACCCAAAACCCAGCTCAAAAGCCGGAAAAGACCCGGCAAAAAGTAGCTGAAACTGCAGAAATCCCAAAAACAGCTCCCAAACTCAGCCAGAAAGCCAGAAAAAAGCCAGCAAAGACACGGAAAAAAGTAGCTGAAATCACTATAAATCCCAAAACAGCTTAAAAAAATGAGGCTTATAGACATGTATTGATGGCTTAGTCGAGAATTAACTACTGTGGAGTGTACTAGAACTTGTGAGTAGCGTGTCATTTGTAACCGTCAAAGCGTACACAATGAAGCAGTAACTATAAACTGTGAGATTATAGCAAACCATCTAGCATATACATTTGTATATGTTTCGACGGTTTCATCGTGCATAGAAAACCTATGAGCATAATTTCGTACAGAATCTTAGTCACGAAGCGTAGCGAGGGCGAAAGTGCGTGTCTCCCAACATTCCCCGGCTTACGTACCGGCCTACACCGGTGCGCAAAAGTTGCGCATAAAAACGCGCACCTAATCCCTTATTTGTGAAAAATGCTTGAAAACAAAAGTTAAAAAATGTCGAAATTGCACATTGACATAATCATAATACTGTAATATACTAAGTTCAGAACAAACGGTTGCGCGAAAAAACGCACCTAAGAAATAAATTAAATTACAAGCAAATGGAGGAAACAACGGATGGACAAATTTATTGTTAACATCATTCACCGCCCTGAGATGGTGCCTGAGTACTCAGCAACAGTGACAGGACAGGGAAAAGAAGAGGATATCGGAGATAAGAAGCTTATCACAGAGTCACTCGACATCTTCAAGACACAGCAGAGACTTGCACATGAGGCGGGACTCAAAACCACAATCCAGATGACATATGCTTCACTTTTTAATGATGAGGCAGTAGAGCTTGCAAAGCAGGATCATGAGAAATACGGTGATGAGATAGCACTTTCACTCCTTGGACTTCCATGTGAGGAGTTTAGAGAGAAGTACAAGACAAAGGATTTCTGTATCTGGATGTTCTCAATGGAGGACAAGAAAGCTATCGTAAATGATGTTTTCGAGAAATTCCATGACAGATTCGGTTTTTATCCTGAGTCAACAGGCTCATACTATATGGATGCAGACCTTACAAACTACATCAAAGAAAAATACCCAATGGTAAAATGTGCAGTTGCAACATGCTGGGAGGAGGGCCCTAAGGCATACCATACATGTAACAACTCATGGTATACACTCTTCGACGGAGGCCCATGGGCACCATGGATTCCATCAAAGCAGAATACACATGCACCTGCAGCAAATAAGGAAGAGGATAGCGGAATCGTAGCAATTCCACATCTCTCACGTGACCTTATCGCCTGCTATGATGGAAACGGCTCAAACTTCGGAACACATCCACAGAACGTGCTTCGTGGAATGATTTATGATACAAAGACATGGGAGTATCCATATCTTTACAACCTCATCGACCAGTACAGAGACCTTGCAAAATACAATAACGGATATTCATACAACATGATGTTCGTAGGACCTGGCTGGATGAACAAGATGGGACGCTGGGAGCAGCCATATGAGCTTCTCTTAAAGTCATACACAGACGGCTGTAACTACTATGGCAAGTTAAAGAAAGAGGGTAAGCTCATCGACATGACAATGTCAGAGTTCGCTGATTACTACAGAGAGAAAAAGGGTGTCAACGCAGGCAACTACAATGAGCCTGAGTGTGCACCATGGAGAGATATCCTTTACGGCTCAGACAAGCAGCTCTTCTGGTACTGTGACCCATACATGAGAGCATGCGTAAACATGGATCAGGGTGGAGCAATCGTAGACCTTCGTCCATACGTTGCAAAGCTTGAGTGGCCGGTAGGAATCGGAACAAAGCATGTACAGGATGCATCTTATCCATTCCTTATTCAGGAAAAATACAGAGCAGGATACTTTACACACTATGCAGGAGCTGGAACAGTAAGAAGTGCCAAGCTTTCACACAACGGTGAGGAGGTTGACCTGTGTCTCTGTCCTACACACAGCCATTTTTCAGAGGAAGTTATTGATGGCAAGAAGACAAGAATCCTTACACTTGATCCTGTAGATATTGAGTTTTATGATGTTAAGCTTACTCTTCAGACAAAGGAATACTTTGAGGAGGGCTCATCAAACATCAAGATTGAGCGTAATATCCTTAGCATGAGTGATCCAAATGCAGAGGTTTATCTCGATGAGTACATCACAGCATGCTACGGAACAACAGAGTATCCTGAGGATATGACAGGCATCACACTTACATGTGAGGGAGAAAACCCACAGAGCATCAATTATGAGTACAAGTGTCGTGATGCAAAGCTTGACGGAGCAACTGCAGTAAGCGCAGTAATTCCTGCAATTCAGACAAAGGTTTCACTCACACCATCTGCAAAGGCAGAGGGATACATTGAGGAAGGATATGCATTCTCTCCAATGTTCAAGCTTGGTTACAAGAAACAGATTAAAGACAAGGAGGTATTTGCAACATGGCTCAACTTGGAAAAGGCAAATTAAATTACAGATGTCCTTTATGTTTTATGAGGGATCTTGATATTGATATGTTCTATAATAAGGAAACAGGTATTTATAGCTGCATCCGTTGTCAGTTCAGAGGCACAGAGGAAGAGGTGCTTCAGGGCAACGAGGATGTCCGCAAGAAGTACAAGGCTATGTACAAGAGATTTGATAAGTTCGATTTTGATTAAAGTAGTGAATGGTACGCTGCTGCTATAATAGCAGCAGCGTATTTTGCATTTTGCTACAAAGGAGAGTATATATGGCAAAGAGAAAAAAAGATACGATGGAATTCAGATTCTATGAGCTGCCACAGGGAGAGTCGGCACTCGTGCTGTGCGGAGAATCCTGGAAGAGAGTGTATGGTCATGAGGAATTTCACCTGCATTTCCATAATCTGCTTGAAATCGGCATCTGCCGCGAGGGAGATGGAAATATGTATCTGGATGAGGATATTTACCAGTATCATGACGGCGATATCACATTTATACCTGAGAATTTTCCACATGTTACAGTCAGCTATGGTGAGGTGGTGAATTTCTGGGAGTATATTTTTATCGACATACGTTCTGTGATAGAAGAGATGTTCCCAAACAATACGGCATTCCAGAATGAGGCAGTTACGACTATATCAAAAAAAGCGTTTATGACTAGCGTGTATCAGAGCCCGGCTATGGCTGAGTATATAAATGCCATAATAAGGGAAACCCGTGAACACAAGATTTATTGCCAAAGGACGATAAAGCTCCTTGTACAAGGAATTGTAATAGAGCTGTTGCGCAGGTATGATGAGCTTCCAAAGGAGGATAATAATATCGTAAAGGGTACCAATATGTCACAGATAGCCACAGCACTTGACTACATGAATAAGCATTACAGCGAATCGATAAAGGCAGGGGAGCTTTCGGAACTATGCAACATGAGCGAGACTCATTTCAGGAGACTGTTTGAATCATACATCAATATGCCGCCTATGGAGTATCTGAATCTGATAAGAGTGCAGAAGGCGTGTGAGCTTATGAAAAAAACAAATGAGCCTATGGAGCTTATTGCACAAAAGTGTGGATTCACAACCCAGTCAACTTTTAACCGTAATTTCCGCAAATTTTTGGACACTTCGCCATATCAGTGGAAGATAAATCCTGAAAATTATGAGCATAAGCTGCTGAATTTTAGGATATCTGCACTAAAGGGGTGGTAGAAAATACTTATTTTCGTATAATTTTGTACATTTATGATTGAATATGCATATAATTGTGTGGAATATGTTAACACAAAGGTGTTATATATGGTTATAATGACTATGTAATCGAGAAACGGACAAGCATTTATGGTCAAAGTGCCCAATTAAAATAATATGACTATGAATGAATTGTGAACGGAGTATTGCAAAAACATCATTTTTATTAGGGAGGAAGAAAAATGAAAAAGAAAGTAGTTTCATTATTACTCGTAACAACAATGGTTGCCTCACTTGCAGCCGGATGTGGAGATTCATCTTCATCAGGAGATGGCACAGAAAAGACTGGTAAGAAGGTAGAGACCGTAAATGACGGCCATACACTTACAGCATGGGCTTGGGATGCAAGCTTCAATATCCCGGCACTCAAAGCAGCAGCAGAGGATTACAAGAAAAATGTAGATCCTGATTTCGTACTCAATATCGAAGAGCAGTCACAGTCATCTGATATTGAGACAGCAATTACAACAGCAGGTTCAGCAGGAGATTACAGTACACTTCCTGACATCGTATTATTCCAGGATCACTACTTCCAGCAGTACCATACAAATTATCCTGATGCATGGGTATCAGCAAACGATGCAGATGTTAAGTGGGATGATTTCAGCCAGGAGAAATTATCATTCTCTACAATCGACGGAGAGCACTTTGGATTCCCTGTTGATAACGGAACAGTTATCTTTGCTTACAGAACAGATCTTCTTGAGCAGGCAGGATACACAATCGATGATATGACAGGTATTTCTTGGAAGGACTTCATCGAGGTAGGTAAGAAAGTATACGAGAAGACAGGAAAATACTTACTTTGCATGGACGGCGACGGAAATGACTTATTCTACATGATGCTTCAGGCAGAGGGCGAGTCACAGTTTAAGGATGGCAAGCCAAACTTTGTAGACAACGCTAAAATAAAAGAAATCATGCAGGTACTTAAGGATATGATAGACAACAATGTTCTTTACCTTGCAAATAACTGGTCAGATTACACAGATCAGGCTATCCAGGGAGATATGGTTGCAGGTGTTATGAACGGAAACTGGATCATTCCTACAATCGAGAAGGTTACAGACAACAGTGGAAAGTGGGAGATTACATCTCTTCCAACACTTGAGGGTGGCGAAGGCTATGCATCAAACGGTGGTTCTTCACTTTACATCACAAGCAACTGCAAGCAGACAGACCTTGCTAAGAAATTCTTAGCATATACATTCGGTGGCGGATCTTATACAGACAAGGGTGTATCTGAGACATATGACAATGCTCTTAAGAATGGTGGTGTTATCACTACATATACACCTGCAGGCAAGTCAGAGGTTTACAACGAGGGCGTTGAGTACTTCAACAACCAGCCAATTTACGCTAAGATCGTTGAGATGGGTGCAAATGTTAAGACAATCGAGCAGAGCGATTTCCATTACGATGCACGTAAGAAGCTTGCTACAGCACTTATCAATATTACTCAGAACGGTGCAGATATCGATTCAGAGATAAAGACAGCAGAGGATGACCTTAAATTTACAATGGGACTTTAATCTGTTAGCTTGATGGCAAATGTACAGGGAGCCATTAAATGGCTCCCTGTTTTTTCTCAAAGACGTATAGTTAGGAGGCCTTTACAGTGAAGAATAAGAAAAAAGGAATGAGCATAACCGGTAAACAAAGGGCTGCCGGCTGGATTTATCTGGCTCCGGCTACAATACTCATTTTCATAATGAGCTTCTGGCCTATAATCCAGGCTGTTATCACATCCTTTAAAACCGGTTCAAGTGCAAATATGCAGTGGGCTAATCCATTTGCCTACAATTACACAAGAATGTTTCAGGATGCGGTTTTCAAGAGATCTATCGGAAACACATTCTTATATTTAATTATCGAAGTGCCAATCATGCTTGTACTGGCAATTTTACTGGCACAGTTACTTAACAACAAGCATCTTAAATTTAAAGGATTTTTCCGTACATGTGTATTTTTACCATGTGCAACATCACTCGTATCATATGCATTGATTTTTAAATCGCTTTTTGCAACACAGGGACTTATCAATACAATCCTTGTTAAACTTGGAATATTAGAGAGCAACTTTAACTTCCTCGGTACAGGCTGGAGCGCTAAGATTATTATCATAGTAGCTCTTATCTGGAGATGGACAGGATATAATATGGTGTTCTTTTTAGCTGGTCTGCAGAATATCGAGTATTCTGTTTACGAGGCGGCAAAGATAGATGGAGCGAGCGGCTGGAGGACCTTCTGGTCTATCACGGTTCCTCTTCTTAGACCTACAATTGTTATGACAACCATCATGTCAATAAACGGTACATTACAGCTCTTCGATGAGTCTGTAAACCTGACAAAGGGTGGACCTGCAAATGCGACAATCACCATGTCACATTATATCTATAACGGCTCGTTTGGTGAAGGTGTTGCAAACTTTGGATATGCATCAGCAATGTCTGTTATCGTATTCATCATGGTTGCTATACTGGCATTTATCAATCTGAAAGTAGGTGACAAGCGTGACTAAGAAAAAACATGGATCATCAATACAAAAAAGGCTTATACCTTCATACATTTTTCTTGTAATAGTTTCGTTCATCTCAGTATTTCCGTTTTTCTGGATGATATCGGCAGCGACCAACAAGTCTATTGACGTTGCAAGAGGTAGAATTGCATTTGGTGGCTATGCCATTGAGAACTTAAAGAAACTGTTTGCATCACAGAACGTTGCACTTGGAATGAAAAACTCACTTATCAATGCAACAGTTCAGACAATTATAGCACTGCTTGTCTGCTCACTTGCCGGTTACGGCTTTGAGCTCTATCATGACAAGGCAAAGGATAAGCTGTTCTCAGTTTTACTTCTTGCCATGATGATTCCGCAGGTAGCTACACTTATTCCTCTGTTCAAGATGATGTCAAAGCTCGGCTTTATAAATACGGTATGGGGCTTCATGCTCCCGGCTATTTCAACGCCGTTCCTTATCATGATGTTCAGACAGAATTCGAGAAACTTCCCAGTCGATATAATGGAGGCGGCACGAATTGACGGACTCAGTGAGATTGGTATTTTCTTCAAGATGTATATGCCTGTACAGAAATCAACATATGCAGCAGCTGCAGTTATCACATTCATGAATGCATGGAACTCATATCTGTGGCCAAAGGTAATACTCAATAAGCCTGATGCTATCACAATGCCAATGCTTATTGCAAACCTCGCAGCAGGATATACAGTAGATTACGGTGTACTGATGATGGGCGTTCTTTTCTGCTCCATCCCTACAATGATCGTATTCTTTGTACTCCAGAAGCAGTTTGCAGAGGGAATTACAGGATCTGTTAAATAAAAGCAAAATAATATTGTTAAAAATCAAGAAGGCAAATAATGTTTATTATTTGCCTTCGTCTTATAAGAGGAATTTACCAAGAGGACTTTACGTTTAAAAAGACAAATAATAAAGAAAATAGGAGTGTATAAATATGGGTAATTTTGATTCAGATATTGTTAAGAATCCGGAAATATTTGAGCAGAACAGACTTGCGGCTCATTCGGATCATGTGTGCTATAAAAATGAATTGGAGAAAATTAAAGGAAAATCAAGCCTGAGATATGATATGAACGGCTTATGGAAGTTTGCATATGCAAAGAATCAGTCCCTGGCTCCTTGTGGCTTTGAGGCAGCTGACTATGATTGCAAAGGCTGGGATGAAATCAGGGTTCCGGCACATATCCAGATGGAAGGCTATGACGTGCCAATCTATACGAATACCACATATCCGTGGGAGGCTGATGAATTTATAAAGCCGGGCGAGGTACCTGAGATTTTTAATCCGGTTGCAAGCTATGTGAAGTATTTCACAATCCCTGAGAATATGAAGAACAAGAGGGTGTGTATTTCGTTCCAGGGAGTGGAGAGCGGTTTTGCACTCTGGCTGAATGGACACTATGTCGGCTACAGTGAGGACACATTTGATCCGTCTGATTTCGAGCTGACTGATTATATTGTCGAGGGTGAGAACAAGCTTGCGGTCAGAGTATGGAAATGGACATCAAGCAGCTGGTGTGAGGATCAGGATTTTTACAGATTTTCAGGCATTTTCAGGGATGTATTTTTGTATGCCGTTCCTTGTGCACATGTGGAGGATCTGTCAGTTGTTCCTACGCTTAATGATACCTTTGACGAGGGCACACTTAGTGTGTCAATAAAGGCAGATGGTGATGGTATTGCAAGTGTAAAGCTTTATGAGCTGGGCGATTTGTCTGTGGAAAAATATGACAGGGCTAAGCTTTTACTGGAAGAGTTTGATATAGAGCTTAGAAATAAGGAAATTTGCGAGGGCTCATGTAATGTGAAAAATCCTCTGTTATGGAGCGCTGAAAAGCCGAATCTGTATGAGGTTAAAATTATAGTTAAAGATACGCATGGAAATGAGACCGAGTTTATCAGCCAACTGGCAGGATTCAGACGATTTGAGATGGTAGACGGACTTATGAAGCTAAACGGTAAGCGTATTGTATTTAAGGGTGTAAACCGCCATGAGTTCAGCTCAATAACAGGCCGTGTGCCAAACCGTGATGAGGTGATAAAGGATATTGTTACAATGAAAAAGAACAATATCAATGCTATAAGAACAAGCCATTATCCTGATGATTCCATGCTCTATGAGCTTTGCGATATTTATGGAATCTATATGATAGCTGAGAACAATCTTGAGAGTCATGGCACATGGGAGGCATATAATAAGGGCTATGTTGACCTTGACTTTGTTGTGCCAAAGGACAAGCCACAGTGGAGAGAAATGATGCTGGACCGTGTCAACTCATGCTATCAGAGAGATAAAAATCATCCGGCAATCCTTATCTGGTCATGCGGAAATGAGTCGTTTGGCGGCAAGACAATATATGAGATGTCACAGCTTTTCAGGCAGCTTGATAAGCATCGTCTGGTACATTATGAGGGAGTATTTAACGATAGAAGCTACAATGACACAAGTGACATGGAAAGCCAGATGTATACTTCTGTTGCAGGTATTGAGAAATTCCTTGCGGACAACCCTGAGAAACCATTTATCTGCTGCGAATATACACATGCAATGGGAAATTCCTGCGGCGCTATGCACAAATACACAGAGCTTTCAGACCGTGAGCCTAGATATCAGGGTGGATTTATCTGGGATTATATCGACCAGTCAATCTACAAAAAGGACAGATACGGCAAGTGGTTCCTCACATATGGCGGAGATTTCGGTGACAGGCCTACTGATGGAGATTTCAGCGGAAACGGCATCTGCTACGGCGGAGAGAGAGAGGCTTCTCCAAAGATGCAGGAGGTGAAGTTCAATTACCAGAATATCTCGGTTGATTTTGACAGCGACTACATCTTTACGGTTACGAACAAAAATCTCTTTGTAAATACATCGGTTTTTGATGCTTTTGCAATTCTTCTTGCAGACGGTGAGGAGGTTTACAGGACAAAGCTTCAGGTATCTGTTCCACCGATGGAGAGGGCAAGCTATGAGGTGCCTGTGACTCTTAAAAATTCCATGATAGATGTGGAAAAAGAGTACTGTATTGTGGTATCATTTGTATTGAAGGAAAACACTATCTGGGAAGAGGCCGGATATGAGATTGCATTCGGACAGCATATGATAAAGAAGCCTGTAAGTGAGTATTCATGCGACAAATCAGTTGAGCTTGTTGTTGGAAACGGAAATATCCTTGTAAGGGGTGAGAACTTTAAGGCACTTTTCTCAAGAATGAATCTGGGAATGGTTTCATATGTATACGGTGGCGTCGAGATGCTTCCAAATACTATCCCACTGCCGAATTTCTGGAGAACACCTACCAACAATGATTCCGGCAATATGATGCCACAGCGCTATGCACAGTGGAAGATTGCCAGTATGTATGTGACCACCAGAGAAAACCAGCGCTTTGCAGATACATCACCAAGGGTTGAAAAAAATGACAACAATATTGCCATCACATACACTTATTTTATGCCTACCACACCGCAGAGCTCATGCGAGGTGACATACAGAGTGTTTGGAGACGGAACCATTGAGACAACGCTGTCATATGACCCGGTTAAGGAGCTTGGTGATATGCCTGAGTTTGGCATGATGTTCAAGCTGGATGCCGACTATGATACAGTAAAATGGTACGGACTCGGACCACAGGAGACATATGAGGACAGACAGCATGGCGGAAAGTATGGTGTATACGAGAATAAAGTGGCAGACAACATTGCCGAGTATCTCGTTCCGCAGGAGAGCGGCAACAAGTGCAGAGTAAGATATGCAAAGGTAATGGATAAGAAGGGTAGAGGCATGCTGTTCTTTGGTGATGAGCTTTCGTTCTCGGCACTGCCATATACACCGCATGAGCTGGAAAATGCTGCACATCACTTTGAGCTTCCACCTGTACACTATACTGTTGTCCGTGTGGCAAAGAAGCAGATGGGGGTAGGCGGAGACGACAGCTGGGGCTCACATACTCATCCGGAGTACCTGCTTGATGCCTCAGAAAAAATGGAATTCACATTCTGCTTCCGTGGAATCTAGGATGGTACTACTACCGGGAATGCTCTCATGGTGTAAATAAATGATATAAGAATAATTTATATAAGAATTAAGGAGGATTAAAATGTCAAAATTTATTAAGGGTATGGATTTATCGACCTTGCTCGAGCTGGAACGCTGCGGAGCAAAATACTACGAGGATGGAAAGGAGAAAGACATTCTTGACATCATGAAGGAGCATGATGTTGATACAATCCGTCTTCGTCTGTGGAACGATCCAAAATCAGAGGATGGTGAGCCTTACGGTGCAGGTAACAATGACCTTGCTGAGACTATCGCTATCGGAAAAAAAGTTACAGATGCAGGCTTTGGAGTGCTTTTGAATTTCCACTACAGTGATTTCTGGGCAGACCCAGGAAAGCAGATTAAGCCAAAGGCATGGAAAGATTTCGGCGCGGATGAGCTGGAGCAGGCTGTATATGATTTTACACTTGAAAATCTGACAAAGATTATTGAGGCAGGTGTAAATGTCACAATGATTCAGGTAGGTAATGAGCTTTCAAACGGACTTTTGTGGCCTGAGGGAAAGGTACCTAACTACGATAATATAGCAAAATTTGTGAATGCCGGAATACGTGCCTGCCGCAAGGTAAATGCTGATATTCCGATTATGATTCACCTCGATAATGGTGGAAACAATGAGCTTTATGTCAGATGGTTTACAAACTTCATCGAAAGAGGAGAGGAGTTTGAGTATATCGGATTGTCATACTATCCTTTCTGGCACGGCTCTCTCGATCAGCTTGAGTTCAATATGAACGATATTGCAAAGCGTTTCAATAAGGACCTTATCATCGCTGAGGTATCCATGGGCTTTACAATGGACAGCTACCAGGAGTATGAGAAGCTTGCTGATTCTGAGCGCAAGGGTTATGCGACAAAACCGGAGCTTGTCGAGAAGATAGATTATCCTATGACTATTGAGGGGCAGGCTGATTTTACAAAGGATTTCTTAAACAGAGTGGCAAATGTGGTGGATGACCACGGAAAAGGATTTTTCTGGTGGGAGCCGGCGTGGATTCCTGTACCGGGCTCAGGCTGGGCTACACCTGCTTCACTTAAGTACATGAAAGATCCGGGACCATGCGGCAATGAGTGGGCAAATCAGGCACTTTTTGACTATGATGGAAATGTGCTGCCGGCACTTGATGTTATTAAGAATTTTAAAAAATAAAATAATAACATATGTAATTTTGTTGCATGATTTAATTTGTTATGTTGCATTTTCAGTCGGATGTATTGCAATGTAAAAATGTGCAGTTATAATAGAGTTATAAAGAAAGAACGAATTATTTTAACTATCAATTTAACGCAAATACAATCAGCAAAGGAGAAGAAAAAATGATACAGCAAAACGTATTAGACAAATTCAAGGAGCTTTTTGGAGCAGATGGGGATATCAGAGTATATTTTGCTCCGGGACGTGTAAATCTGATCGGTGAGCATACTGACTACAATGGAGGACATGTGTTCCCATGTGCACTGACCATCGGTACATATATGGCAGCAAGAAAGCGCGACGACAGGAAGCTTCGTTTCTACTCTATGAATTTTGACAATCTGGGTGTGGTTGAGTCATCACTTGATGAGTTTACACCTGATCCAAACGGACTTTGGACAAACTATCCAATGGGTGTTATGTGGGCCTTCGAGGGACGCGGAATGAAGCTTGAAAGCGGTCTTGATATTGTTTTATTCGGAAATATTCCAAACGGCTCAGGACTTTCTTCATCAGCATCTCTTGAGGTGGTTACAGGATATATGTTAAAGGATATTTACGGCTTTGACGTGACAAATCAGGATCTGGCACTTATCGGTCAGTATTCAGAGAACAACTACAACGGCTGTAATTGCGGTATCATGGATCAGTTTGCATCTGCAATGGGCAAAAAGGACAATGCAATTTTCCTTGACTGCAATACTCTTGATTTCGAGTATGCGCCAATCGTTTTGGACGGTGCAAAGATCGTGGTTACAAACAGCATGGTTAAGCACAGCCTTGTAACAAGTGCTTACAATGACAGAAGAAATGAGAGTGCACAGGCACTTAAGGATTTACAGACAGTATGTGACATCAAGACTCTCGGTGACCTGACAGATGAAGAGTTCGAGGCTCATAAGGATGCGATTAAGGATGAGGTTGCACGTAAGAGAGGCAAGCATGCGGTTTATGAGAACCAGCGTACAATCAAGGCTGTTAAGGCATTAAAGGAAAATGATATCGAGACATTTGGAAAGCTTATGAATGCTTCACATGTATCACTTCGTGATGATTATGAGACATCATGTCCTGAGGTTGACGTACTTGTTGATGAGGCATGGAAGATTCCGGGTGTTATCGGATCACGAATCACAGGAGGCGGCTTTGGCGGCTGTACAGTCAGCATAGTAAAGGACGAGGCTGTTGATCAGTTTAAGGCAAACCTGACAAAGGCCTATGAAGAGAAGGTTGGAAAGACACCTGAGTTTTATGTTGTTTCAATCGGAGACGGACCTAGCCGTCTGGCATAAAATTAGCAATATGAAATAACAGTAACGGATAAACAGGTTTTTTGCGACAATGATTAAGGAGCATGACATGATTCAGGAGAGAATATTAGAATTAGTAAAATATGGTCTTACAACAGGACTTGTTGACCCTGCTGATGAGGTATACACAGTAAACAGACTTCTCGAGGTACTCGGAGTGGACGATATCGAGGATGAGACATTTGAAAAGGTAGAGGCTCAGCCTGCATGGACACAGGAAGAGGCAGAGGAGAAGCTTGAGGGTATACTCGAGGATATGATGACATACGCATATGACAATGGCATCATGAAAGAAAACAGCATTGTATACAAGGATCTTTTTGATACAAAGCTGATGGGCTGCCTTGTAAATGCACCAAGCGTGATCAGAGCTCGCTTTAAGGATTTATACGACAATGAGTCTTCACTTGCGGCAACCGATTATTTTTACAAATTAAGCTGTGACAGCAATTATATCAGAAGACAGCGCATAAAGAAGGATATGAAATGGACCACAGACACAGAGTATGGCACACTTGATGTGACAATCAATCTCTCAAAGCCTGAGAAGGATCCAAAGGCAATTGCTGCCGCTAAAAATGCTAAGCAGAGCGCATATCCAAAGTGCCAGCTTTGTAAGGAAAATGAGGGCTATGCAGGCCGCGTAAACCATCCTGCAAGAGAAAACCACAGAATTATCCCTGTTACAATAAACAACAGCCAGTGGTTTTTCCAGTACTCACCATATGTATACTACAATGAGCACTGTATCGTGTTCAATTCAAAGCATACACCGATGAAAATCGATCGTGCAACATTTGGAAAGCTGCTTGACTTTGTGACACAGTTTCCACATTATTTTGTAGGTTCAAATGCTGACCTGCCAATCGTTGGAGGCTCTATCCTAAGTCATGACCATTTCCAGGGCGGACACTATACCTTCGCTATGGCAAAGGCTCCGATAGAGAAAGAAATCACATTCAAGGGTTACGAGGATGTAGAGGCAGGTATCGTAAAATGGCCTATGTCTGTTATCAGAATCAAGTCGGCAGACAAGGATAAGCTTATTGACCTTGCAGATAAGATTCTTCTTGCATGGAGAGGCTACACAGACGAGGAAGCATTTATTTTTGCAGAGACAGATGGAGAGCCACACAACACTATCACACCTATAGCAAGACGTCGTGACGGAGACTATGAGCTTGACCTTGTGCTCAGAAACAACATCACCACAGAGGAGCATCCGCTTGGCGTATATCATCCGCATGCCCACCTTCATCACATAAAGAAGGAGAATATCGGACTTATCGAGGTAATGGGACTTGCAGTGCTTCCGGCCAGATTAAAAGGTGAGATGGCAGAGCTTAGGGATGCAATCCTTACAGGAAAGGATCTGCATTCGACGGAGACTCTTGCATCACATGCTGACTGGGCTCTTAAGTTTATGTCTAAGTATGATAAGATTGATGAGTCTAATATTGATGGTATCATCAATGAGGAGATTGGACTTGTATTTAAAGAAGTGCTTGAGTGTGCAGGAGTGTACAAGTGTACTGATGAGGGACGTGCAGCGTTCCAAAAATTTATAGATGAGGTAAATGCATAAGATTTTCAATTATCTTTTTATAATGCGGAAAGCACCGGCGAACCATACTATATATTTCGCAAGTACTACGCAGCTAAGAAGCAGTAAGAATTATGATTTAGTGTGTTTAGACCATGACACAACCGGCTTTTATGTGCCGTCCATGGCGCATAACGCCTTGCCCCAGCGTCCATGCTGGGGCATTGTTGTATGTGGACATAATTCTAACTGCTTCTAAGCTGCTTCGTAAAGCTCAATATATAGTATGTTCGCCGGTGCTTTCCTCGGCTGTGAGATAAACTGATTTTTAAAGGACATGTTAAAGCCATTATTGTTAATGATTTTTTACTAAAGATGTGTCATTAGGATGATATTACCGTTTTTGTAGCTTGTGAAGGCAGTGGATGAATGCAGGCACCAGGAAGGCATCTGCGAATATCCATGCGAGTGGGCTTGCAAAGCAGGCGGCAGAAAAGCCGAATATCGGTACAAATACAAGTCCGATGAGCGAACGCGCAATCATTTCTGCTACTCCTGCAAACATTGCAAAACCTGAAAAGCCCATGCCCTGTATGGTGAAACGGACTGTGTTTACCAGAACGAGCGGGATGTAGAAAAATGCATTTGTCAGCAGAAACTGATGAGCCTGTGCGACAACCTCTGTTTCGCTTGGTGATACAAACAGGTAAATCAGATAGTTGGCTATAAATAGCAGTGCCACAAAAATTAAAATCGAATAGATCGATCCTATAACTGAGGCTGAAATAAGCCCCTTCTTTACACGTTCGAATTTGGCTGCGCCGACATTTTGTCCACTGTAGGTGGCCATTGTGGAGCCGAGTGCGTCAAATGGACACATCATAAACATTGACAGACGGCTTGCAGCGGTCATTGAGGCAACTGCGATGGAGCCTAAGCCATTTACGGCAGTCTGCAGTATGACGCTGCCTATAGCGGTTATCGAATACTGAAAGCCCATAGGAAGTCCCATGACCATCAGATTTCTGACATATGAAGAGTCAAGCTCCAAATCATCTCTGCTTACATGTAACAGAGGCACCTTTTTTGCTATGTAGATGATGCACAGCACTCCTGATATACCCTGTGACAGTACGGTTGCAAATGCTGCTCCAAACACTCCCATGTTAAATACCAGAATGAAAAGTAAATCAAGACCGATATTTAGAACAGCCGCGATTATAAGGAAAATAACCGGTATGACCGAGTTGCCGAGAGACCTCAGATATCCTGACAGCAGATTGTACAGTATTGTGGCAGGAATGCCTGCAAATATGACAATCAGATACTGGTAGGCAAGATCGTAAATGTCGCTTGGCGTATTCATCCAGGTCAGAATGTGACCACAGAGAAGCACAGTGAGTGCCGTCATGATTATCGCGATGATTACAGAGACAACACCTGCATTTCCAACATATTTTTTAAGTCCTTTTTCATCCTTGGCACCAAAGCGCTGTGCTATTGGAAGTGAAAAGCCGGCACACACACCCTGACAGAAGCCGATGATGAGAAAGCAGATGCTTCCGGTAGAGCCGACTGCGGCTAAGGCCGAAACACTTAGAAAACGACCGACGATTATAGTATCCATAAGGCTGTAAACCTGCTGAAAAAGCATTCCGAGAAGCAACGGAAGAGAAAAGCCCAGAATGAGCCCGGTAGGAGAACCTACAGTGAGATCCTTTGAATTATTTTTAGACATTATTTATAATCCCCCTTGATTAAAAATAGATAAAAACATATATAAAAATAGTAATTAAGTGTAATATACAACCTTTACAAACATAAGTAAATGAGGTAAAGTTAAATTGTTAGCATTTTTTTGGGTGCATATTTTAAAGTGAATAAAAACGCTGATTTTATGTTTGATATCATGTTTTTTTTGAGAAGAAAATTGAATAATCAGTAAATATGTATGGGCTGACATATAATTAAATTTGGAGGAAAAGAATGAGAGACTGGGAAAATAACATTCGAAGGGTTGTACCTTATACACCGGGAGAACAGCCAAAGAATACCTGTGTTATTAAGTTAAATACAAATGAGAATCCATATCCGCCGGCGCCGGGAGTGAAGGAGGTTTTAAGTAATTTCAATACAGATGATTTAAGACTGTATCCTGATCCAAGGGTTGATAAGCTGGTAAATGCAATTGCGGATTTCTATAAGATAGACAGCTCGAAGGTGTTTGTCGGAGTTGGCTCTGATGATGTACTTGCCATGATTTTCATGACATTTTTCAATTCGAAAAAGCCGATACTGTTTCCTGATATTACATATTCATTTTATGATGTGTGGGCAGATATGCTTCGAATCCCTTATGAGCAGCTTCCATTGTCTGATGATTTTTCAATAGTACCGTCAGATTACTATAAGGTAAACGGCGGAGTAGTATTTCCAAACCCTAATGCTCCGACAGGAAAGCTCATGCCTCTTGATGAGATAGAGGATATAATAGAGCACAATCAGGATGTAATTGTCGTAGTAGATGAGGCATATGTGGATTTTGGCGGGGAGAGTGCGCTTCCGCTCATTGACAAATATGATAATGTCATCGTGGTACAGACATTCTCGAAATCACGCTCGCTGGCAGGCTCAAGAGTTGGTTTTGCCATGGCAAGTCCTGTGCTTATCAAGTATCTGAATGATGTGAAATATTCGTTCAATTCATATACCATGGACAGAATCACAATCGAAGCAGCTACAGCAGCTGTAAAAGACAGAGCATACTTTGAAGAGACCACAGCAAAGGTCATAAAGACACGTGAGTGGACAAAGAAAGAGCTTAAGAGGCTTGGCTTTACATTCTGTGACTCAAAGAGCAACTTTATATTTGCAAAGCCTGCAAATGTTTCTGCAACAAAGCTTTTTGAGGACCTTAAGGCAGACAATATATTTGTCAGACATTTCAGCTCACCTGAGCGAATCAACGACTATCTGCGCATATCCATAGGAACTGATGAGCAGATGCATACACTAATTAAAATTTTGGAGAATTATTCATGTTAAAAAAATATATTTACATCTTTTTAATTTCAATGGTACCACTTATTGAACTCAGAGGAGCGGTTCCGGTTTCACAGGTGATGGGGCTGCCGATAGTGCCATCATTTATCGTTTGTATCATTGCAAATATGCTTCCGGTACCAATTATTTATCTTTTTGCAAGAAAGGTGCTCATATGGGGAGCAGACAAACCAATTATTGGAAGGTTCTTCAGCTTCTGCCTTGAAAAAGGAGAGAAGGGCGGCAAGAAGCTTCAGGCAAAGGCCGGAAGAGGTCTGTTTGTTGCACTTTTACTTTTCGTAGGTATCCCACTTCCGGGAACAGGTGCATGGACAGGAACACTTGCTGCAAGTATCCTTGATATGGATTTCAAGTCAACAGTTGTCGCTGTCATGCTTGGAGTACTGCTTGCCGGCATGATTATGATGTTAGTAAGTCTGGCGGGCGTGTCTATATTCCTGTAGAATTTATGGGGAGCTTTCTTCGTCCTTTGTTAAACAGTACAAATCCGACCACCAGTGAAACAATTGTAACAGCAATCACAATCACAAAGACCACTACACTATTACCGGGATCAGGGAAAAATCCCGAAAGGGTGCCCCAAAGGTTGAAAAGCAGATGAAGCCCCATAGAGTAGTAAATAGAGCCACCGCGTTCGCACACATATCCGAGCACGATGCCAAGTGCAAAGGCATATATGCCCTGAATCCAGTTGAGATGGAACAGTCCGAAAAGTGCAGCCTGCATCAGATTGGCAAGAGCAAATGGCAAAGCCTTTCTGGCACAGCGCATGGTCACACCGCGGAATATAAGCTCCTCACAGATTGGCGCCAGTATTACAGAATAAAGTACTGTTACAAAGGTGATATCTGTGATGCCGGATGTCTCAAAAAGCTTGTTGTACTGCTGCAGCCAGTCGGGACGGATGTAGCCGGTTAAGTTAGCGATGAAATTGGCAGCAAACTGTGTACCCGGCACGAGTATGACGATTGCCGCAATCATCATGGGATTGAAGGTTTTCTTAGGGGATGGAAGAAAATTACCTTCGTATCTGGCATAGTACCACATGCCAAAAATTGCAATGGTAATGAGTGCATAGATGACCATAATCATCATGTTAAAATTTACAGAGGTAAATGTCTTTTCAAGGCGGTCCGATACGTTTGCAGACGGAAAAGCAAGCTTTCCGACAAAACCCTGTCCAAACACTCCCATTCCCATCATAAAGAACAAGGCGATAGTCTGAATTGCCTCAACTGCAAGCAGTGGGACAAATGTGTAAAAGAAATATCCTACTTTTTTCATTTTCAATTTACTCCATTCTGATTTATTAGGCGATAGTAACACTAGTATAACATATCATAATTTAATTGCAAGAAAGCTGTTTACTTTAAAACTTTAATATGTTAAAATTAAATGTAAATAAATCGCATGAAAAAGGAGAACACGATGAGCAAGAATCTTAAAACAGAAGCAGTAGACCATTTGTTTGATGCTATTTTGTGTCTCAAGGATAGAGCAGAGTGTTATACATTTTTTGAGGATGTTTGTACTGTAAATGAGCTTTTTTCTCTATCACAGAGATTTGAAGTGGCAAAGATGCTTAGAGAGCAGAAGACATATCTTGATATAGCAGAAAAGACCGGGGCTTCCACAGCCACAATCAGCCGTGTGAACAGATCCTTAAACTACGGCAACGATGGATATGATATGGTTTTTTCACGCATGGAGGATGGCTCTGACAAAGAGGATTAGTTTATCATAGGGGAAAGAAAAACAGGCTCGTTAATTTGAGCCTGTTTTTTTAGAAGCCTCTTTTTCTTCATTTAGATCGTCAATCATGCGCTCAATCAGCATTTTCTTGATGTAGACATCAAAGCTCAGCATGCAGATAAAGCTGAATGTGTGAAGAAATTTCTGATCCTCATCAGGAAAATCCTCAAATGTCTCACCGGCAATCTTGTATTTCTTGCCGAGATCCTTTAGGAGCTTCTGCGATTCCTCCGCCTCTAAGCTGAAAACCTCAGTATAGACATCCTGCATCGTAAATCCGTCATCATTGCCGAAATACTTCTCGGTAAGCGGATTAAGAATCGAGCGGATATCGTTGATGCTCAATATATTTTTGAAATAATATATAAAAAGCAGTGTGAGCACATGCTCCTTAGAATACTTTTTCTTGTCCGGAGAAGGGAGCAGATTGTTTTTGGCATAGTTGTTTATCATTGTCTTTGTAAGGATTTTGTCGCTTTCATAGCGCTTTGATGCAGCGAGCTGCTCGTCCATGAAGGTTGTGACCTGATCCATGTACAAATCAATGTTTGGTATATCCTCCGGCTTTATGTAATCTATTGATTTAAGCTGTTTTAATAATTCTGATAAAAAATCTTTAACGTCATTCTCCATATCATCACCTCAGACTTTTATTATATAGTATTGAAAACTATATGACAAGTTTTTTTTGAATTTTCTCATATTGGGTTGTGCAAAACATATGTTTGTGGTATGCTGTAGATAAATTATTTTTGTATTTATGGTTTGTGTGCCTGTAATAAGACTGGAGAATTGAGAGGAAAACAGATGAACTTAGATATGTTGAATGAACAGCAGAGGGAGGCCGTTTTGACCACAGAGGGACCGCTTCTTATTTTAGCGGGGGCAGGCAGTGGCAAGACCAGGGTTCTTACATACAGGACTGCCTACCTGATAGATGAGTGTGGCGTCAATCCTTACAATATCATGGCAATCACCTTTACAAACAAGGCTGCGGGAGAGATGCGTGAGCGAATTGATGATATGGTGGGCTATGGTTCGGAAAGCATATGGGTTTCTACATTCCATTCGACATGTGTGCGTATACTGCGCAGGTATATTGACAGGCTGGGATATGACACGAATTTTACCATATATGATGCTGACGACCAGAAGGCTCTGATGAAGGACATCTGCAAGCGTCTTGAGATAGATACCAAGATGTATAAGGAAAAGATGTTTTTAAATGTCATTTCATCTGCAAAGGATGAGATGATTGATCCGATAGAGTTTGAAAATCGCTTCACAGGTGACTTCGTGAAGCGCAAGCAGGCACTTGTATACAAGGAGTATCAGAATGCCCTAAAGCAGAATAACGCACTCGATTTTGATGATTTGCTTGTGAAGACAGTAGAGCTTTTTAAGCTGGATAAAGAGGTGCTGGATTACTATCAGGAGCGCTTCAGATATATCATGGTGGATGAGTATCAGGACACAAACACCGTGCAGTTTGAGCTTATCAGGCTTCTTGCCATGAAGTATAAGAATCTGTGTGTGGTGGGTGATGATGATCAGTCCATTTACAAGTTCAGAGGTGCTAATATCTACAATATCTTAAACTTTGAGAAGCATTTTGAGGATGCAAAGGTGATAAAGCTTGAGCAGAATTACAGGTCTACCCAGAATATCCTGGATGCCGCCAACAGCGTTATTTCCAACAACGTGGGTAGAAAGGACAAGCGCCTTTGGACTGACAACGGAGCCGGAGACAGGATTACATTTGAACAGCTTGAGAGTGGCTTCGAGGAAGCGGATTATGTGGCGCGTTCGATAGCGAGACTCGTGAGAAAGGGTGAGGCGCGCTATAAGGACTGTGCTGTGCTTTACCGAACCAACGCACAGTCGCGTCTTTTCGAGGAGAAATTTATTGCAGCAAACATACCATATAAGATCGTCGGCGGCGTGAATTTCTATGCCAGAAAAGAGATAAAGGATATTCTTGCATATTTAAAGACTATTGACAATGGCCATGATGACCTTGCGGTAAAGAGAATCATAAATGTGCCAAAGCGAGGCATCGGAGCTACAAGCATCAATAAGGTGACGGACTATGCCATTGAGAAGGAAATAGATTTCTATACGGCACTGCGCTATGTCGATGAGGTGCCGGGCATGGCAAGGTCAGCAGGCAAGATAAAGCCGTTTGTGATGTTTATACAGTCTCTTCGTGCGAGAGCCGAGATGGATTCGGTTTCGCAGCTCATACAGGCAATAATCGATGAGACGGGCTATGTCGATGAGCTGAAGGCTGAGGGCACGGATGAAGCAGAGCAGCGTATTGAGAATATTGATGAGCTTATAAACAAGGCTGTTGATTACGAGCAGGGGGAGGAGAATCCTACTCTCAGTGGCTTTTTGGAGGAGGTAGCGCTTGTAGCCGATATAGACGGTCTTGACGAAAACAGCGACTATGTGGTTCTTATGACTCTGCACAGTGCTAAGGGACTTGAGTTTCCGAATGTGTATCTGGCGGGCATGGAGGATGGTCTTTTTCCAAGCTATATGTCAATCACTAGTGATGATGCGACAAGCGAGATAGAGGAGGAAAGGCGTCTTGCTTATGTTGGCATCACGAGAGCCAAGGAGCATCTGACCATCACATCTGCACGCATGCGCATGGTGCGTGGAGAGACACAGTTCAACAAGGTATCGCGATTTGTTAAGGAGATTCCGCGTGAGCTTATGGCAGGTGAGGTCTATGAGCCAAAGCGCCGTGATGATGACCTTGAAAGAAATTCGCAGAGCACATACAGAAAGGCTAAGGAGGCATTCAAAAAGACACCTACATATGGCACAGAGTATGCGACCACCTTTAATACACAGCGTACAAGGACACCTGTCTATACACCTGTGAGCAACCAGAAGTCTTTTGCCAGTGCCAATACCACCGGAGGTCTTTCATATAAAGTAGGAGACAGAGTATCGCACATCAAGTTTGGCGCGGGAGAGGTCATGGCAATCGTAGAAGGCGGCAGGGATTATGAGGTCACTGTGGACTTTGACAAGGCCGGTACCAAAAAGATGTTTGCTTCATTTGCCAAATTGAAAAAAATTGACTAAAATTATTGTAATTTTTATAGGAAAATTGGATATAATATGCTATAATGGATTTAACAAATAGCATTTGACAATTACTTTTGGAAAAGGAGCGGATTCAATTATGAGTAAAGTTGAAGAATTATTAAAGGACAACAAGCTTACAGAGAAGCTCAGCATGGCAAAGCTTAATGACCTTCTCAAAAAAGAAGAGGAAGACAAGAAGCCTTCCAAGGCTGTTATCATATTTGCCATCATTGGTGTATTAGTTGCAGTTGCAGCAGCGGCATATGGTATCTACAGATTTTTTACACCGGATTATTTAGATGATTTCGATGATGAGTATGATGATGAATTCGATGATGATTTCTTCGAGGATGAAGACGATGATGATGCTGAAGAGGAAAAAGAGGCACCAAAGACTAAAGAAGAGAAATAGTCGTTTTTAGATAATGGGGGCTACATATGTAGTCCTCATTTTTCTTTATGTGTGAAGCAAGGCATTTGCAGTCGCTCATACAAAGGAATAATAAAGTATAAAGAGAGATAAGAATTACATGAAAAAAGGATTTAGAGGAACAGGAACCGTAGAAAGAGTAGACTTCCCAAACAAGGGAATAGCCGTTACAGATGACGGCGACAGAGTAATTGTGAAAAATACAATTCCCGGACAGAAGGTGGAATTTGTTGTAAATAAAGTAAAGCATCAAAGGGCAGAGGGCAGACTCATGGAGGTAATTGAGAAATCCACTCTGGAGACAGAAGAGCCATGTCCTCACTTTGGAATGTGCGGGGGCTGTACATATCAGACAGTGCCTTATGAAAAGCAGCTTGATATGAAGCTAACACAGGTGAAAAAGCTCATTTCGGATGCCATCGGCACTGAAAAAGAGGCAGGATATGAGTTTATAGGGATACATGGAAGTCCTAAAAAGAGCGAATACAGAAACAAGATGGAATTTTCCTTCGGTGATGAGTACAAGGATGGCCCTCTTGCGCTTGGCATGCACAAAAGAGGAAGCTTTTATGACCTTGTGACAGTATCGGACTGTCAGATAGTGGATGAGGATTTCAGGACAATATTAAAGGCAACACTTGATTATTTTTCAAAAAACAATATCCCATATTTCCACAGAGCAACACACAAAGGCTATCTGAGGCATCTGCTTGTCAGAAAGGCAACAAAAACCGGTGAAATCATAGTCGACCTTGTCACTAGCACACAGACAGAGGGCTTCAACGAGGAGGAGCTGCTAGCAGGCTTTAGATATGCGCTTTTGACCAGGCAATATGACGGCAGATTCAAGGGCGTTTTACACACAAAAAATGACAGCGTGGCAGATGTGGTCAAAAACGAGGGCACAGAGGTGCTCTACGGAGATTCATATTTCTACGAGGAGCTCTTAGGTCTGAAATTCAAAATCACACCATTCTCATTTTTCCAAACCAACTCACTCGGAGCGGAGGTGCTCTATGAGACAGCGAGAGAGTTTATCCTGGGAGATGACAAGGATTCGCTAAACGGTAAAACAGTCTACGACCTCTACAGCGGAACCGGCACCATCGCGCAGCTTATGGCACCGGTGTGTAAGGAAGTAGTAGGTGTCGAAATAGTTGAGGAGGCAGTTTGCGCAGCAAAGGAAAATGCAGCCCTTAATGGTCTTGATAACTGTAAATTTATCGCAGGTGATGTCCTAAAGGTGCTTGATGAGATAGAGGAAAAACCGGATTATATAATTCTTGATCCACCACGAGACGGTATTCATCCGAAGGCTATCGGGAAAATCATAGAGTATGGTGTTGAGAATATGGTTTATATTTCATGTAAACCGACAAGCCTGGCAAGGGATTTGCAGATATTTATGGCCAGAGGGTATAGAGTGGATAAGATATGCTGTGTGGATATGTTTCCGAATACTTATCATATAGAGTGCGTGGTTGCACTACATCGGGTCGGTATGTAAGAATCCTTGATTTTAGGCACTTTGAGAGGCATATGATGTTCTCACAGAGTGACCGAAAAACCTACAAAAAGGCGATTTCGGACGGAGTAAATGTCTCGGTCGTTCTGGATGTGGGGTGTGGAAACACATAAAAGTACAGTTACAGTAATTTCAAGTTATTCAACAGAATAAGAAACGTGAGAGACCGTTCATTTTCAAGTAATTGGAGATGAGCGGTCTTTTTGCGTAGTGGAGGATTTTTATGGAAGAGATTAAGAGTATCAGAATTAGTGAGCTAAAAGATTTTAAGAATCATCCTTTTCATGTGCAGCAGGATATGGAGTTGTGTGCTCTTATGAAAAGCATTGAGGATGAAGGCGTCCTTGTACCTTTGCTTATAAGACCGAATCCTGACGGAGAAGGTTATGAGGTCATTGCAGGACACAGGCGAAAGGCAGCAGCACAGTGGGCGGGTCTTACGGAAGTTCCGGCAGTTATAAGAGAATTGGATGATGATCAGGCGATAGTGGCGATGGTGGATTCTAATTTGCAGCGGGAGAACTTAAAACCAAGTGAGAAGGCTTATGCTTATCGTATGAAGCTGGAAGCTATGAACAGACAGGGAAGAAAAACGGACATCACTTCGGCTCAAGTTGGACCGAAGTTGGAGAGAAGTAATGAGCTGCTGGCAAAGCAGGTGGGTGAAAGTGTGGCACAGATTAAGCGGTATATACGGCTTACCTATCTGATTCCGAAGATACTGCAAATGGTAGATGAGGAAAAGATGGCTTTTACGATTGCGGTGGAACTGTCTTATCTGACAGAGGAAGAACAGTATGAGCTTCATGCCGTCATGGATATGGAGCAATGTACTCCGTCTTTATCGCAGGCGAATCGGATGAAGCGAATCAGCCAGTCCGTTGGTCTTGATATGGATGCAATGTATGAGATTTTGGAAGAGGAAAAGCCAAACCAGAGGGAACAGATTAAGATACGGGCAGATAAGATAGCACAGTATTTTCCGTCAGATTTTACACCAAAACAGAAGGTGGAACTGATTGAGAAGCTTGTGAAGGAATGGCATGAAAGCCAGCAACAGCTTGATGTGGCAGAGAAAAGTAGAAAGAGAGGTAATGCGAGATGAGCAGGGAAACAAAGGATTTATCACTATTTGAGCAGATGGGCGGAACTTATTTCGAGAAAGATGGATTGTTGTATCCGAATCTTTCGATGGAGCAGGAGCCGGAACAGATTACGGTTGGTAAGTATGGACTACTATGGACTTCTTATATGAAGGAAACCTATCCGGACAGATACCGACACCATATCAGAATGGGTCAGCTCTATAGCAAAGCAGCAGAGGTCAATGAGGAAGCCTATCAGATGTTAGACACAATTACGAATCAGTATTTAATGAAGCATAAGCTGGTTAATCCTGCTTCTACGATGGAAATGTGGAAGCTCAGAGAACAGGCGAAGCAGACAGCGGAGGAGGAAGTATATGAGACAGTCATTTACAGATTTTACTAAGAGATATGTGGGTGATAGCAGATGTGCTATTGTCCACGAAAAGATTACAGACAATACAGGTTTTGTTACCGGCACAGATGCCGGAGAAAGAGAGGGTTATATGACAGAAAAGATAAGAGAATACAGTATGAACGGAGCATTAATCATTGGGGTAGACAACGGCTACGGAAATATGAAAACAGCCAGGAGGTGCTTTAAGACAGCAATTGCAAAGTATGACAGCGCACCTGTGTTAAGCAGAGATTATATCGAGTACGGCGGTGCTTATTATGTCATCGGAGAGGGTAGAAAGGGATTTGTGGCAGATAAGCAGACTGATGACGATAATTATGTACTGACACTTGCGGCTATTGTAAAGGAGCTGGAAGCAAGAGGAATGACAGACTCTGTAAACAAGGCAAGGATTCATCTTGCAGTTGGGCTTCCTCTGAAATGGGTGCAGGCACAGCGGGAGGATTTTAAGAGATATATGCTCAGGAACAGCAGTGTGGAGGTCGGATATAAAGACAGACTCTATTGTATTGAGTTTGCCGGATGTACGGTTATGCCACAGTGCTACTCGGCTGTGACAGAGAACTTGAAGGATTTTGCAGGCGTGACACTTCTTGCAGATATTGGAAACGGTACGATGAATCTGATGTATCTGAATAATGGACGCCCAATGGAAAGTAAGGCATGGACCGAGAAGCTTGGCGTGTTCCAGTGCTTTCAGAAGATTCACAACATGGTGCAGGATAAAACGGGGGACAATCTTATGGATGATGTAATTGATAATATTCTTCGTAGCGGGAAGATTGAACTGCCGGAGCCCCATGCATCACTCGTGGAAAAGGCAATTTGTGACTATGTGGAGGAGATTTTCCAGAAGCTGCGTGACCATGAATATAATGAGAAGCTGATGAAGGCTTACTTCATGGGTGGCGGAGCAAGACTGGTAGAGCAGTTTGGAAATTATAATCCGGACACCACCATTTTCAACCATGATATTAGAGCAAATGCAAAAGGATATGAATATTACTGCTATATGCTTTTAAGACATCAGAGCAAGTCGGGCAGAAGGTAGGTGAGGCAATATGACAAAGCAGTACAGGAATCACAACATCCGTTTCAGTATGACGGATGAGGGAGGAATGCAGGCGTGGGAACGTCTGCATTCCGAAGAGGTGGAACAGAACTTTAAGTCGCAGAATGCTTTTGTGGTGGCGGCTATCAATGATTATTATGACAGACATCTTGCCAAGAAAAACGATCCCTATCTTGAAAGCAGGGAAAAGGAAGATGCTTTTGCAGACAGGCTGGTGCAGGCAGTGGAGCAGAAGCTGCTTTCTAATCTTCCGGCGCTTGCTGCTATGTATCAGATGCAGCAGCAGGCTTTATTTCAGGCAGGATTACAGGCTGGAGGGATAATGTCTTATCCGTATCAGCAAGGGAATCCGGGAACTGTTGCATCGGTGGGGGTAAAGCTAGTTACGGAACCGATACAGGGCAGTGAACAGCCGATAGAAGCTGGAAAACAGGAGCAAATGGAGCCGGAAGAGAATGAGTTTCTGGATTACTCGTTTGGTGTGTAAATTTTTGAAAAGGAGTTGATATTATCATGAAAACTGGATATACTATAAGTAGGGTAAGTAGGAAATACCCTACTTTTAAGACTTTGAAAGGAGTGAACGACATGGCAAACATGATAGTAGATAACGCAAAGGTAATGTCCAAAGGACAGATAACTCTTCCGAAGGAAATCAGAGAGCAGCTTGGAATCGGAACAGGAGACAGAGTAACACTGATTTGTGAAGGTGATCAGGTTGTAATGATGAATGCAGCAGTTTATGCTATGAAAATGCTTCAAGGCGGTATGCAGGGAGAAGCAGCAAAGAGTGGTCTGGAAACAGAGGAAGATATTGATGCACTTGTAAGAGAGGTAAGAGAAGAAGTGGAGGGCTTATGAGAATACTGATTGATACCAATATTCTGATTTCAGCAGCGCTCAATTCCCATGGAACGCCATATAAGGCATACCTAAAGGCAGTTGCCTATCCAAACAAGGGAATTATCTGTGACCAGAATATTGAAGAACTATGGAGAATCTTTAATCGGAAATTCCCGACTAAGATTTCCATGCTGGAGAAATTTCTTGCATATTCGCTGTCAGTCATTGAAGTAGCAACAACACCGGAAATGGAAGAAGATGCTGAAAAGCTGATTCGTGATGTTAAGGACAGACCAATATTGCGAGCAGCATTAAATGCCAAAGCGGATGTGTTGCTTACAGGAGATAAGGATTTTCTTGAATCGGGAGTGACAGATCCCAAGATAATGACAGCAGCAGAATTTTTGGAAATGTAGTAATGGAATTTCTTAAATAGCCGACAGTAACTATTCAAATAAGCAGCTACAAAGTCGGCTATGATTTCTCTGGAACGAATGCGATAAAGGACAGAAAAAATGCCAGACCACCCTTTGAATGGTCCGGCATTTTTTCTGTCCGGGGGTCTCGGGGGCGAAGCCCATGAGCAGGTAGCACCGATGGTGAAGACAATGAGGAGAAAATAAAATCGGGGTGCCGTAAGGCACTCTGATTTTATTTTTGACGAGTTGGCAAGCCAGCGGTACTACCTGCCTATATCATCCCCACCACATCGGAAAGGGAATAGAAGATTTCAATAAGTAGTAGAGATGTGGAAAAAGCAGTCCGAAGCGGTAAGCGGAGGGCTGCTTTTGTCTGTCTGGCGGAGTCTTTTTTCCGTCAGGCAGACCTGTGGGGATGATGTGCCCTGCTGACGAAGCATCGCTTACACCAAGGCTACGAAGAATTACCCAGACGGATGCAGATGATAGCGGTTCTTATGGACAGTATAGCTATAGCAGATACAGTTTAGACAATATCTGCAACCAAATGGCTACAAAGCAGAGCAACAGTAGAACCACAACAGGGGCATGACACTGCAATTTACTGGGGCAGACCACAATTTCTATTAGTATGTAGCCATAATCCGGTGCAATCGTAGCCTAAACACAACAACTGAATACAAAAGCATCAAAAAATGAAGCCATGAAACAAATGGAAGAAAAGGCAGCAATGCCAATTCAACCAATATGTTTTGTGGCTTTTTTTTTACAGATAAAAAGAAGGAGGACACTATGGGGAAACGAACAAGAGACGAGGTAATCTATTCTCGTGTGGATTACCGTGTAAAACAGGAATTTGAATCACAGATGAAGGAGAGCGGATATAAGACTTCTGCGGATTTCATTGACTATCTGCTCCGTGTTAACAAGGGCAGGCAGATTGACGGGACAACATTAAAGCAGTTTATGGAGGTCATGAATGAGGTCTGCCATGAACTGAAAAAGCAGGGTGTCAATATCAACCAGTTAGCAAGGAATATCAATGCCTATCCGGATTTGATCTCGATGACGGCATTTGAACCGTTCCAAAGAGTGTTCCGGCGGTTGGAAGACTCGGTATTAAAATTATATGAAAAGGTGGTGAATTAGATGGCAGTATATGGAAATGTCAATGTAAAATATGCTCCATGCAAGTCTGTGGCACAGCTTCACAGTGCTGCAGATTATATTCTGGGGAAGAAGAAGGAACAGATAAGTTCCGGTGTTATCAAGACAAAGTCGGAGTTATATAATGCCTTTGGCTGCAATCGGGATAACTTTGCAAACAGTGTCCTTATGACAAGGAAAATGCATCAGAAGAAGTACAGCCGGTTCTTCCCAAGGGACATTCTGGCACAGAAACTGTCCATATCCTTTCATCCGGAGGACAATGATAAGCTGACTTATGCAGATACTTACAAGATGGCAGAGGACTTTGCACATGAGTTCTTCTGGAAAAAGGGATTTGAGGTATTGTTTGCAGTGCATGTGGATACGGAGCACGTTCATGTTCATTTTTTGGTAAATAACTGTAACCAGAAGGACGGCTCGTCTTTTCGTAGAGGTCCGAAAGAACTGGTGGAAATGTCGAAATACTTCGGAGAGCAGTGCCAAAGTCGTGGACTTACACACTCAATCCGTGATAAATTCTATAATCCTGACAAATCCAGAGAGGAACGCACTTTTGCAGAGAACCAGATGAAGAAACGGGGGAAACTTTCTTTTAAGGATGAAATGCGCGTATTTATTCGCCTAGCCATGAATGACACGACCACGCAGAACATCCATGATGTGGTGAATATGTTAGAAAGAATCTATCACATGAATGTACGATTGAAGGGGAATACCATCAGTTATGCCCTTCCCTATCGCAGCAGCAATGGTGGCAAGGTACAGGCAGTGAGAGGAAGTAAGCTGGGTAAGCGATTTACCGTTGCAGGCATCAGGGAGTATATGAAGCAGAAGGAAAAAGAAGACTGGTTCGATTATCCAAGGCAGGAGCAGGACATCGAGCATTCCCACCAGTCCATGAGGGATTATTCAAGATGGGAAGAGGATGAGGACGAAGTGAAGGAGTCTGCTTCTAAGGCTAAAAAGCAGGTACCAACACAGGAGTCACAGCCGACCAGAAAACCGAATGTTTCTGTATATGAGGCTTACGACGAGTTTCAGGAAAAACATGAGATACCGGAGAATGACGAGACTTTCTTTTATGGTGCTGCATTTGATGACTTCAATAAAGAGTGGCAGGGACTTGATGCAGGCGCAGGCTCGGTAAGTACTGAGGTTGGCACAACAAATAACTCAACCGATGCAGAACCAGATAATGAGGATGAGTTAGACGAATTACTTGATAACAATTCGTCAACTGTGCCGGTTCAAAATAAGCCGTTTCCATCCCCGGCAGAATACCGCAAGCTCTCACTGGAAGAGCGTGCCAAGCTTTTGCCACCACCATCGGATGACAGAATGGAAGAATTAGAAAAGTATCAGAATAGAATGGGATATACCGAAGAATCCATGCGGAGTATGCGTTACAAGATGTCCGTCTATGATGATTTTACTGAGGAATATGATTATCGTGTGAAATACAACAGAAATCATCCTTCAGAGGAGCAGCTAAAAGCACAAGGGGAACAGCAGATAATCACACCGGTTCGTAGACGTGGGCGTGGCAGATGACAAGTATGGGTAAAGAGTGATAACAAAAGGTATACCTCACGAACATAATAACAAAAAGAGTACCTCTATAACGCTTGATAAAGGTGTTCTCCTCGCCTATTTAGACAAAGTACCAAAATACTTATTAACAGTAGAATAATGCCGCACACAATATACCCACCCAACAGCAATGAGTTTGAGAAGTATTTCAGAAGTAAATAGCATGTTCCACAGGTTGAGAATATTCCAATCAGTGCACTTAATATTGCAGGTAGACTTTGCTTGATGATATGCGTAATATTTTCCCATTCAAAGTTGGGAAAAATTAAGTTTATTAAACAACCTATTATGCCGATAAATAAAGAATATATAAATGGCATGGCATATCCTAATATGACTTTTTCAAAAGACCAATGCAAGCGAAAAGCCAGCACTGTATTCAAAACTAATATAATAGGTCCCGATACCGAAAGATGTAATAGTATCTTTGATTTGATAATGTATTTTGCGGTTATCGGCAAAGATTTCAATATTTCAATTTGTTTTCCCTCAATGGAAATACTGGGATAAGTCGTGCTGGATAATGTTACTAAAACAGTAAATACAAAAATATAAAACACATCATATTCCGCAGGGGCAACTTTCAAGTATTCGGCTAATTGATAAGCATACAGGCTAATTTTGTCTGTCATAAAAACAATTAACACCACAAATATAGCAGCAAACAAAAAACCACAAGCAGTATTTGTTAAATATACAGGCAACGAAAAATAGCGTACTCGTTCTCTTTTTACAAGCGCGGTCATAAGACTGTTTTGCTTAAAAGATTGTTTATTCCGATTAGTATTTTGGTATTTTGTATGATGAATGATGTTGCAGTACCAATTTTGATATATTCTGCTTAAACCAAATAGTAATGAACTACCTATGATAAACACAATTCCAGTATATAATCCTAATGATAAATAATCACAACAAAGAATTAAGTGTACATATCTGCTTCCAGGAATAGAAATAGCTGAAATTGAAAAGTTAAAACCCGCATCTCCCGCAACTATATCAGGAAATTTGCAAAACATGAATGTCATAAATGCAAATAAAATCAATACAGCTCCGATTGTTTTTAATCGTGTAACGAGAGCAGATGAGCTTTTCAATATATGATGAACTTTTGTTCCAACAATCGTTCCCAAAAGACCGGGAATGATAGGAAATAGCAACACAACCCATGCCATGACTGGATAATATGAAATTTTCATATCGGCAGTTAAGCCGAATAATACTGCCATAGGAAACAATAGCGTCATATCAAGGACGGCTTGAACTAAATATAAAATGCTTAACTTTGAGATTATTAACACCATTAAAGGAACAGGAAACGCAAGCAGGTTATCTATGTTCGTATCACTAAGGAGTAGTCCACTTCCCCAAAAGATACTGATAAAAACATTGAGTATCATGCAGATTAGGATCACTGGAAGAATAAGATTTATGATTATTTCGTCCAGTGTCCATGATAAAGAGAAAACAATGTTCAAAGAATAACTTAAATATACAAGCCCACCTATCAGGATAGTTCCAACAAAAATGTAGAGATAAATAGTGTTTCTACGCTTCTGGTTATCTGCATAGCGCAGTTGGTTAAGCCGGCACAACTGTATCAAATTATTTTTCAATAGAAGTAATAAAATTTTCATCGCTATTCATCTCCATAAAAACTTCTTCCAACCCCTTTGTCCCAGTGATTTCTACTGTCGGGCCGGAATATAGTAAATGCCCTTGTTTAATGACCGCTACTTTATTGCATACTTTCTCTACCACATCGAGAATATGACTTGAAAATAGAACGGAGCTGCCGTCCGCACATAATTCTTTCATTTGCTCTTTTAAGATTATAAATGCTTCGGGGTCTAAGCCAACGAACGGTTCATCCAAAATCAAAAGTTTCGGTGCATGTGAAAATGCAGCAATCAGCGCAAGTTTTTGTTTCATTCCATGTGAGTAAGAGGAAATTAAACTGTTCAAATGCGGTTCCATTTGAAATGTCGAAGCTAACTTTTCGATAATGTACTTGCGATTTTGAGATGGAACGGCATAAATGTCAGCAATAAAATTAAGGTACTGTATTCCTGTCATATACTCGTCAAGTTGTGGATTGTCTGGTACATATGCCATTTTCTTTTTGCAAACTATTGGTTCTTTGAGTATTGAAACACCGTCTAATAGGATTTCACCCTTGTCAATACCAACTATACCTAAACAAGATTTTAAGGTAGTTGTCTTACCAGCTCCATTTTTCCCAATGAAGCCCATTATGTCGCCGTCCTCAACTATTAAATTTAGATTACATACGGCTTTCTTTTCACCATAGCTTTTGGATAAGTTCCTGATTTCTAACATAGTGTTCTCCATTCTCATTTAGAAAAAAATCGAAATGAAAGTAAAAAAAATAAACCGTTCCGTTATCAATTCTCATTTCATACCTAAATAAATCATAATACCTGTCACAGCAAGCGCCACCACTGGCATGATATAAAACATGTATGTCTTTTTATTTTCATGCTGGCTAAGAACTACATCAACAATCAGATTGAGCAGGACACAAAATGCGGGAACACCAAAGACTACGACATTACGAGGCCAAAAAGAGTTCGCATTTCCGGTAGAATCAAAGTGAACTGGAACAGACTCTGGCAGTTTGCCAGAAAAGGCGATAAGGACTGCCAATGTCAATGCACATAGTACGGTACTGATAATGATATGTTTCTTTACAGATTTCATAAGTATATCCTCCTTAAATTAAGTGTTCTTCTTTCTTCTGAAATAAAGAAAGAGTGAATAGACCAATGGAACAATGCCAACTAATAGAATAATTAGCGGAACGGTTACAAAGTAAAATTTGTGCAATGGATGTAGGATAAAGACTAATCCAGAAAGAAGCCATGTATAACTTCCCAATTTGTGTGTTTTATACCAACTTTCTTCATCATTGAACAGCCACGGGAATTTCAATCCAACATAAGGATTTATATGATTTTTAGGAAAGTAATTTCCGCTGATAATGAACATTATGCCAACAAACACATAGATAAATGCTTCCGTTATATCCTGCTCTGGAAATAGCAAAGAATAAAACTGGGGAATTAAATATGCCACACCCATAATCGGCATAATCCATTTGCCTAAAAATATCAGACTTTTAGCCCCGTTGGTCGAAGCAACCTTAATACTTAGTCCAAAGTTCAAGACTATATTAAGCAGAATGGCAATTACATAAAGTAGGATATACATGTCAGCATTGCTATTCTTTAGCTTTGAGATTATCAATGTTGTAAAAGATAAAATAATACATGCTATGGTTGAGATGATTAAAGTACGCTTATTTTTCTGGTTCATTCTTATCCTCCTGAAACTGCATAAGCCACATAACGGCGTCTTCAAATACAGAAATGTTTATCTCGTAATAAATGTATTTCTGATAACGTGTTTCAAAAATTAAATCAGCCTTTTTTAGAGTAGAAAGATGATATGAAATAGTGGCATTTGATAAATCAAATTCTGCGGCAATCTCTCCGGCAGACATCTTTCGTTTTTGTTTTAGTTTTAGTAATATTTCCCGTCGAACGGGATCGCTAAGTGCTTTGAATACATTTGGTAAGCTCACGGTATTATCACCTTTGGTTTTCTCATTTTGATTTTTTTCTAAATAACAATTACATTATATCGTAGGTCTGTTAAAAGTCAATAATCATTTTGAAAATTCTCTAAATGATGTTTTTGAAAGTTGAACAGTGGAATTAAGATGATGAATTATTTTGGTTCATAATATGAATTACATAGACATATCCATTAAGAAAAGGGAACAGTAAAATGTAACAGGGCGAATGAATATGGCAAAAAGACCAGTACCGTTGTACGATTTTAAGGCTTTCGGGGCTGCCATTAAAGCCGCGAGAAACGAATACGGAGAAACTCGCAAAAAGGTAAGCGACGAGTTATATATCCCCCCGCGCTATCTTGTGAATATCGAGAACAAAGGACAGCAGCCGAGCCTGCAAGTTTTCTATGACCTCGTTACCCGTTATCACATTTCGGTAGACCAGTTCTTTCTTTCCGAATGATAACGCCGAGAAGTCCATGCAGTGGCGGCAGCTTGATACACTGATTGACAGCATGAGCGACAAGGGCTTGCGTATCGTTGCTGCTACGGCAAAGGAGATAACGGAAGTCGAAAAAGAGAATAACTAAAACTGAATAGGCATTGAGAACGCTATGGAAACGCTGTGTTTCTATGGCGTTTTTCTTTTCCTGCGGGTGTGTTCTGACTATATGTATCATTGTTATGGCAATACCTAATGCGTGCTGATTAGTATTTTTTTATATTGCTCCGCAAGCTCTTTCTTTCCCCATCTCATATACAGACTATACAAAAAACGAGTCGTACTCTTAGTGTAATCATTATCCGGTTTCTCGTTCATAACAGCATGAAAGACAGCATCTGCGTTAAGCAGGTGCTGTTCTGCTATCACCGGCTGAGAACGAGTGTAGGCGATAACACCACGGTAGAACTCACACAGTCCATAATCGAGATTGTTTGTACCAATGACTTCCTCAATGGTAGATTCGCAGAAATCAATGACTTCAAGAGCTGAATCATATTCCTTATTCTGCACCAGCATGTTAGCAAGTGAGAGTGTCTGCTGCAGGGTATCATTATTCTCTATCAATCCAAGACTGGCATATTCCCTGCGTACTGTGAAAGCTGTCTTGAGTTCTGATACGGCTTCTTCCCGTTTCTTCCGGAACAGATAAGCAGTAGAGAGGTTGTTGTGCAGGTTTGAAAGCAGATTGGCGGAACGGGCATCCGCAGTATTGGTCTTATGGTAATTTTCCATGAGGGCAATCGCCTTTTTATATTTCTTGATGGCATTATCATATTCCTTGCGTGGGAATAGAAGCTGTGCCTTGTAATCTAATAATAATGCTTTGTCACAGGCAGAAATGTGATTGGTTTCTTCCGTAATATCTGGTGTGATTGACTCATTTGAATTACATGGTTTATTCGCTCCATCCGACTTGCCTGCTTCATCCATTAGATTCATCACATATTCGATTCGCTCCACCAACTCCGGTAGGTAATCAGTATCCAGATACTTGTCAAAGTATGGGAATATATCCTGTAAGAACAGCAGATAGTAAGCCCTGTTATCTATGATGATGTGTCTGTTGATACTTTTCAGACATTCCATGATAGTCAGCGGTCGCTTTACATCCAGTCCATGAGCAAGGCAAATCAAATGCAGGTGATTTAACATCACATGGCAGTCTGATACGGTTGGGATGGTCTCTGCAATTGCCACTTCCTGAATGAGTGGGTGCAGTGCAATCGTCTTGTTTTCGGTATCTTCACTGATAATACCATAGCGTATCAGCTCATTTACATTTTTGAGAGAATCCAGTTCCAGCCACATTTTGAACGCACTTTTATAAACTCCTGATACCGGCAGGAGTGAGAGGTTACGGAGGATATCAATACTGTCCTCATTTAATCTATTAAGCTTCATCAACATGCGAAGGTGTCCTATCATACTGGCATAGGAGAATTCATCATCCTTGAATACCTCGATTTCTTCCGTGTTCTGCCCGATACCGCAGGAACGCAGCTCCTGTAACAATTCTTCTGGTTCCATGCCGTTGGCTTCTAAGGTAAGAGCAGCCATGCAGACAGTCAGGGTATGACAGTTCACTTCTTCTATAATGGCAGACACACTGTCCGGATCACGTTTTGCAGAAGGACAATGCTTGTAGAACAGTTCTGTCAGCTCTTTTTCTTTATCCAATTCCTTTATTTCTATAGAATCATAATTCTTAAGTCTGCATCTGCTGGTAATCAGTAGCTGCATATCATTTTTCATCAGTTCCTTTAAGAAAGGTTCATCCTTTGGAAGCACATTGAAGTTGTCCAGAATCAGCAGTGTATCTGTGTGGAGTTTCTGCATCACCTTATAGTGATTCTGAAAACGGACTTCCTCATTCATTTCTACGGAATCATCTGCAAATGTAAGGTTTGCGATGTCTTTTCTCAAATCACCGGTGTAATACAGATAAATGATATTGGTGTACTTTTTACGGTTCTTCTGTGCATAGGCTTTGGCAACTTCGCTTTTTCCAATGCCTGCCATACCGGTAATGAATAAGACGGATTGACTGGTAAGATGGGATGCGATTGCTTTTATCTCATCCTTTCGTCCAATGAATGCCTGATTGCAGGAGGGAAGCTTATTGCAAAGAATCACTTCCGAAAGGTCGGGAGAATAGAGCGTACCTGTGCTATGGTCATTCAAAATCGCATATCTTACCACAGAGCAGAAAAAGGCTGCATTATCCGGCTCCTGAATCAGTGCATCAGCCATTTCCTGCCCGATGGTTTTTATACTGTCTGTAATCAATTCCTCCATCTGGATTCGAGCCTGTGCTTCGTTCAACAGGTTCGGAATAATCTTATCTCTGAAATCATCCTCCATCGTATCCCATTCATCCTCATCTTCGTAAGTCTTTAGGATATCTATAGGAATCGGGCGGGCGCCATTGCACCAGCGGCTGTACATCGTCGTGTCATCTGCGATTAATTCCGAAGCTGTCAGAGTATCATCCAGATATGCAGAGAACAGACTGCGTACAAGCTGGTGCTGCGGGTAGGTTTTCTTTTTATTTTCCAGTAATACACCAATCACATTGGCGAAGGTCAGTCTGTTTCTCATCTGCGTGCTCCTTTCAGAGAAGATGTATCAATCCATCTATCTTATTTGTCTTTCTATATTTTCAATCTTTGAAAAGTTTCTATGTCAAGTTCCGGTCAAGTGACTGTCAATTATTTTATCCTCTGTATTTTACTACAATGAACGTACAAAACGTAGCCGGGCGGCATCAGAAATGAAGCAAATCGGCTACAACAATCATAACACAAAACAAACAGATGTTCTATAAGATTTTTGTGATTTGCACATTGAAAAATAACCTTCATGAAGAAGGTTCATGAGCTGTATCAGATGCCAACAGTCTCTGCGAGGAGGCTTACCGGAAGGTAAGAAGAGCGGGGAATGACACTTCCGAAAGGGTGGGAAAGGAACTCGCGCAGGAGTAGCCCACAGGCAGCGGCAGGGAAACCGCCAATATGCTAAAGGTCAGCTGGAACGCTGACAGCATCTGATGCGAATGGAAGCCAAACAAGTCCTATTACGAACAGTCAGTTACTTGATAAACCACGCAGTGGGTAAGAGAGAATGTGATATAGGAAAACGTTGAGAGGGAGGTGCAGAAGCATGACAAAAGATTTGGAATTAGCGAAGAAGCTTGCGGTTCTTGGCTGGATTCACCGGAATGGATTTATTTCTGATGATGAATATGCAAGAACCAAGAGCCGAATCATGGGCGAATACAAGATTTGTTCTTTTATGGCAGTTTAGATTGATTCGTACATTCGTTAACATTTTGTTTTCGGTGTATGGTAATGACACAAGGAGGTAGAAAAAGTATGGCAGATACAGAGGTACAGGTAATTAAGGCAACAGAAGGTCCGATTGTAAGGGACCGCAGGTTAGTGGGAACACCACTGACCATACAGAGGAAGCGAGTAGCGGCTTATGTCCGTGTCAGTACAGACGGGGAGGAGCAGTTGCAAAGCTTCCAGTCACAGAAGCAGTATTATCAGGACAAGATTTCAAAAAACAAGGAATGGGCAATGGTAGGGATTTATGCAGACGAAGGCATTACGGGAACGAAAACCGATAAAAGGGATGAGTTCTTAAGAATGATTGAGGACTGCATGAACGGGCAGATTGATGTGGTTATCACAAAATCAATTTCCCGATTCTCCAGAAATCTTGTGGACACACTGACTTACACACGAATGCTCAAACAGAAGGGGGTGACGGTGATTTTTGAAAAGGAAAACATCGACACGTCCACAATGGAAAGTGAGATGCAGCTTTCTCTCTTGTCGGCACTGGCACAGAATGAGGTGGAGTCCCTATCGCAGAATGTGAAGATGGGTGTGCAATACAAGATGGCAAGAGGGGAGCTGATGGGATTTAATGGCTGTCTTGGATATGACTACAATCCGGAGGATAAAAGCATTTCGGTCAATCCGGCAGAGGCAGAAACGGTTCGGCTGATATTTGATCTGTATATTCAGGGATACGGAGCAAATACCATTGCCAAAAGACTTACCGAGCTTGGGAAGGTAAACAAAAAGGGTATTGTCAAGTGGACAGATAGTGGCGTCAGAGGAATTATCAAAAACGAAAAGTACAAGGGTGATTTGCTGATGGGAAAGACCTATACGGTTGATCCGATATCCAAGCGGAGGCTGGAAAATCGTGGAGAGGAAAACCAGTACTATACGAAGAACCACCACGAAGCTATTGTATCGGAGGAGGTCTGGAATGCGGCACAGGACATTTGCAAAAACCGTTACCGTTCCAATTCAAATGTGGAATCCGGAACCCGGACAAAATATGCCCGGAAATTTGCGTTCAGCAGTATGTGTGAATGTGGCTTCTGTGGTACGAATCTGACAAGACGTTCCCACCATCAGGATACACAGCATAAGAAACCAGTGTGGAAATGCAGGGTGGCAACCAATAAGGGCATTGAGAACTGTCCGAACAGTAAGGCAATTGATGAGAGTATTATCGAAAATGCTTTTTTGGAAATGTTCGGACTGCTTGCAGATAATTTTGATGATGTGCTGGAATCAGTGCTTTCTTCTGTGGAAGAGACAATATCTAAGGATGAAAGCTCCGGCAGATTAAAACAGGTGGAAAAGGACATCGCTTCTCTTGAAAAGAAGCGAAACAAATTGACTGATATGATGCTGGATGATAAAATTTCTAAAGAGGCATACGATGAGAAATACGCAGAATTGGAGCATAAGCTGAAAAAGGCGAATGACGAAAAGGATGTATTATCGAAGAATGTTTTGTCACAGAAAAACATTCAAAATCGTATGCGGGAGCTTCGGACAAAGCTTGCAGGTGCAGATGTACTTGATAAGTTTGACAGAGTTGTATTTGAAAGCATTGTACAGAAGGTAATTGTGGGAGAAGTGGCAGAGGATGGCACGGTAGACCCATATAAGCTGACTTTTGTGTTAAAGGGTATGGACAATAGCTTCATTCCAGACGCAAAAAACAGATATAAGAATCTTCACAAGCAGGCGGTATAACGCCTGCCTGTGATATAACTCAACAAGGAGGTGAGCTTGGATGAACGTTCACGAAGACTTGTTGAATAACGGAGAAAATAATTGTTCTTTTACCGAGGACGAGGTAGACATTATGTGTTCCAAGGACGGAGACGACGCATGTGGAGACGGTTGTCAAATTATCCCTCAAAAAAGATACACCTAAGATTGAGGTTACAATGGAGCCTGATGAAGAGAGTAATTATACACCAGAGGAAAAGGCTACTTATTCAAAGATTAAGGAATATGTGAAGGAAAAGTATGGTGTGAATGTGCATACTTCTTACATTGCACAGGTTAAGCGGATGTGTGGTCTGGATATGGGCGAGAATTATAATAAGTCCAAGAAAGAGAATCCAGAGGTGAAACAGTGTCCACAGGAGAAGGTGGAGTATATTAAGGATGCGTTGAGGCATTTTAAGTTGATTTAGTTTGTGGAGGTTGGTATGCAGAGATATTTATTAACAATGTGTTATGAGCATGAAAATTATGTTAATGATATAGAAAGAAAAAAACAATATAAAAATGATATTGTGTCAGTAATACATAAACAAAAGCTTCCTTTTTTCAAGAAACGGAAAATATTGAAACTAGTACAAGCTTTATGTGATATGCAATTTTTATTAGATGAATCGGAACAAACAGATTTAGTATTAAATGAAGAAGTCTGGAATTCGGATTGTTTAGAATATAATGTAAATCGAGTTTATGAGTTTATAGTACAGAATTCTATAGAATCACAAAGTGTAGACACGCAAGCAATTTGTGAGTGTTGTCGAGTTGAATCGGATATGGATATAAAGTATATAAAAATGAATGATACTTTACGAAAGAGCAAGGAAGATAACCCTATCATTGTTTTGGTGAGTGATATGTTTGTTCAACCATTTGTGATTAATGGAAATCACAGGATAAAAAAAGCATTTAATTCTGGTATTGATAGAATAGAAGTATATATTCTAGATGCTGATAATGTTATTCAATGCCTAATCTCGGAGGACTATAGAACTGCTTATAAGATTTACAAGAAATTACATAAATTGGTAGGAATGAAGTTGAACTGTTAACTTAATTTGAATAGGTTCAAAACTTAAAAATAGTGACACTGCTCCAAGGGGTTGAGGCTGTGTCAAAAAGTGTACATTTAGAAACTGAATAATAAGGGCATAAAATCAGTGCCAAAAAGTATAGACTTTCCATTATGGGAGGTCTCATTTTTTATGTAAGCATTTTAAGACAAAGGAAAGGAGCAAATAATCATGAAGAGCTATGGTTATCACAGAACAAGTACAAGAGAGCAGCATTTAGACACAGGTATTAACTGGTTCAAGTACGTCTACTTCTACGACAACAGGAACTACAGGAATAACAGGAACTACGTCAGGAAAAACGTATGTAACGAAAGAAAGAACTATAAATGTTTCTGTAAAGGGAAGATAAATTTGATGAACAGGAACGAAAGGATGCACTTACCAATGGGTAACATCGATACATCCGTGGCAGGGGTTGAAAAATGTAGTGCCGTAGATGAGGCATTAAGCCTTTTCTATTTATATATACAAGTTGCATACTCGTCTAAAGAGGTTGAATTGATTTGTAATGAGTTAAAGGCTATTGCCAGACGAGAGGATTTTATGTGTAATAAGTTTGATTCAACCAAGTGTACCTACACACAAGTTCAAGATGCTCTTTCAAAAATAAATGAAAAACAGAGTATAAGGAAAAGTAAGGGCGTATATTACACTCCAAATGATGTGGTGCGTTTTATTCTTACAAACAGTATTAAAGCTTCATTTGGAAAATTTACGGTTTCCAATATCAGTGATATGAGCCAGGATAATATATCGTATTGTTCATTTTGCTGTAATAAAACCGTATTTGAAATTAAGACTCGCTATTTAATACAATTTAATGTTGCATAGCCCTTGAGGTGTCGGTGTGTCGGTTCCGTACAGGCTTATTTTTTTGCCTTCAATCGTCAGTAAAAATATTACAAGGTCCTGTAATAATAGGCATTGACATAGAGAATTGAATGTGATATAAATATTACAGGAACCAGTAATGCAAATTACAGGAGGGCTAGGAATATGTTAGTTTCTAAGAATATACAAATAGAATTTGCAGATTCGTCTATGAAAGCCATAGACGCCATCTACGATATTAGAGAAGGGGTAAGAAGTGCATCGCTTAACCTTTATTCCCGATATGACGTTCAAATCCAGACCCCGATGCTCTACGGTGAGGATAAGGTCGTTGTAGAAATAAAGATTCCGGAAGACAGAGTGGAGACATTCGCAATAGGACCGCATCTTAAAGGCGTGGCCAATTATCTGCTAAAGAGCTGTAACGGACGTTATGACCAGTATGTCGTAGGAAAGAGATTGTTGGTATACACAGAAGTCGCTGCACCAGATATGTCTGATAATCGATTCCCGATGGAGGACAGGCTGGAGGCGGTTGCCAAATTTGCAAGATTGCTAGAAAGGTCAGATGAAGATGCGATGGATGCCATCAGCCGGATTCTGGTGATTCTGAAGGATAGCGAAAACAGTATTACAGGACTCTAATGGAGGGAAACACTATGAATGAAATGAAAAATGAAACACCAAATGAAAATTGGTCGCAGAGTGCATCAGAGGTTGCAAAGCATTCTTCGCTTTCTTTCTCGCTAAGTGGATGGCCTGCAGCGGCGACGTTGATTTCTATACCAGCTTCAGTTGTCTTAGTTTATGCAATCAAGGAATTTGCTCACGCATAAAAAAGCAGCCTCACTACCGGAGTGAAATCGGGTGGTGGGGCTGTTCTTTTACGCCTTGATTTCCTGACCGTTCTTGAAGATGAAGCGGATATCGTCGGAACTGTAGACGATGGCATATTCGACAAGCAGTTATTCATTTATATGAGGAAGATTCAAAAAAGAAAAAGTGAATTGATAAAAAGCGTTAGCGTGGCTCTGCGGTTTATCCGCAGTTCGAGGGGATTGGGGCGCAAGACGTCCGGTGGACGTCTGCTCTGCGCGGACAGGAGTGGAACGGAGACTTCCACAACAAGCAAAAATGCGCCTGGTATATACCGGGGCACTGCTTGCCAATTAGCAAAAAAGAAAGGATTTCATTTATGGTAAAAAATAAAGTGGTTATAAAAGAAAGAGATGCATGAAGAGAATAAAACAGTTGTACATGGAATTATATAAAGCGGAAAATATTGAGAAATTCAGAAGTATTATCATTCCTATTGAAAGAAATGCTGCGGCATGATAGAATAGCCGTATAAACGGAAAACAAAAACGATAAATGCGGATATAAAACATGACGGAGGAACACACATGATTATCAGTGAAAGAATTTTTTACATAATGGAGCAGAAGAACATGAGCCAGTTGGAACTGTCGAGAAGAACCGGGATTGCAACAAGCAACATCAGTGACTGGAAAAAGAAAAAGACAAATCCAAAAGCAGACTGTTTATTATTCATATGTGACGCATTGGATATTACACCGGAACAGCTTTTAACGGGAAAAGGAATTGATCCGGAGTATAAAGATGCAGATATGGATTATGAAGTTACCAGGTCGGACATTAAGATATTAAAGCAGATTCATAGCCTTGGAGACGAACAGTATAAAAGATTGATGGCATATATGAAGGCACTGCAGAAACTAGAGCAGATGGAAAGCATTGTGGAGGAATAATGGAAGAAACAAAAGAATTGATTACTACAGATGCTATTCGGAGTAAGGTGTACATACTTCGTGGACAGCAAGTAATGTTGGATCAGGATTTGGCAGAAATTTATGGTTATCAAGTTAAAAATTTAAATCAACAAGTAAAACGTAATTTGACAAGATTTCCAGAAGATTTTATGTTTCAACTAACTAAAGAAGAAGTGGAATTGGTGAAATCACAATTTGTGACTTCACGGAATATAAATTATTTTGAAGGGCAGGAAGGAGGTCGTAGAAAACTACCATACGCATTTACAGAACAAGGAATTTATATGCTTGCGACAGTTCTTCGTGGAGAATTGGCAGAACAGCAGAGTATATTTATAATGCGCACTTTTAGGGAGATGCGTCACTATATTAGTCAAAATCAACAGTTTGTTACTAGAAATGAAATGGAACTTTTAACAGCGAAGGTTGGAACGATAACGGAGAGACAGGATCGAATGGAGAAAAAAGTAGATTCCATTCAAAAAGATGTGACTATCTTAGCAGACAACTTCATTACGGATAAAGATAAGAAGAATTTTGTTATCTATAAAGGTCAGAAGTTAGAAGCTGACATTGCTTACATAGAAATCTATCAACAGGCAAAAAAATCAATCTATGTTGTGGATGATTATATGAATGCAAAATCATTACAACATCTTTCACAGAAGACCGATGGTGTGGAGGTTGTTTTATTCACAGAGAATGGAAAAGGTGGAAGAGGATTTCTTACAAATTCTTTAGTGATGGATTTTCAAAATGAATATCCGCCGATTCGGATTAAGCCTAATCCGGATTGTCACGACAGATTGATTGTTCTTGATTATGGTGAAGAAACAGAGAGGGTATATCATTGTGGAGCATCCAGTAAGGATGCAGGGAAAAAGCTTTGCGCCATTAATCAGATTACAGAGACAGCAATCATTCATCCGGTAATAGACAGATTACTTTCATTGCCAGATAAACAGGTATAATTATTAGCCATGCTTTGACTGCGAAAATGACGTTAAGAGGTGATAAGAATGTCTAAAGAAAAGATAAAAGTGTATCTTTACACCCGTGTTTCTACAACCATGCAGATAGACGGATATTCTCTAGATGCACAGAAAACAAAAATGAAAGCCTTTTGTGACTATAATGAATATGAAATTGCCAGTGAGTATGAGGATGCAGGAAAATCCGGTAAGTCAATAGAGGGAAGAATTGCCTTTAATCAGATGATGGACGATATCAAATCAGGAAAAGATGAAGTGTCTTATGTCCTTGTATTTAAGCTTTCCAGATTTGGAAGAAATGCAGCAGACGTCCTTGCAACATTACAAGTGATGCAGGATTTTGGTGTAAATTTGATTTGTGTAGAGGATGGAATAGATTCATCTAAAGATGCCGGGAAACTTATGATATCTGTTCTGTCAGCAGTGGCAGAGATTGAACGTGAGAACATCCGTGTTCAGACAATGGAAGGCAGGATGCAGAAAGCCAGGGAAGGTAAATGGAATGGTGGTTTTATTTAAGATGTTTGCAAAATCACATATGAAGAAAAAGTATCCAATAGAAGGATTTACTGTAGAATGGAAAAGAAATGATAGTAATGAAATCCATTTTGATATAGCTCGTTGCCTTTACAGAAATATGTGTGAAAAATATTGTTGTCCCGAACTATGTACAGTTTTTTGTCAGAGTGATATAACTGCCTTTTCTGGATATGAACCTAAAATTAGATTTGAACGAGCAGGGACACTCGGAGAAGGTGCTGACTGCTGTGATTTTCATTTTATCCACGGAAGTCACTAAACACATAATCAATCACAATCATCAAAGAGCCAGACGCTAAGACACAGAGCCGATAAACTTGTGAGCAATCGCAGTTTGTCGGCTCTTTCTTTTATATATTCATAGGTATTGTGCTTGCTAAAGAGCATGATTGTGCCGATTTTATAAATGAAAAGAAAAAATGTGTTTTAGAGGACGTAGGACTTCTGTTGCTGTAGGCTTTCCTTGACTGCTTCCAAAATATGCAGTATTATATGATTAGTTTAGTCTAACCCAGAAAGGGGGCGTACAACGACAAAACAATACATGACGAAGCTGTACCATGATCTGCTCTCTAACTCTCCGCAGACAGTGACAACAGATATTCCGGCTGATATGGGGACAGGTCAGATTTCGCAAGTTGTTATAAAGCAAGGAGCTGTTGTATCAGACTGGAAAATGAACTATTTTCAGATATGAATTATGGATTTATCGAGCAGTTCATTGATGAGCTAGGGAAGAAGTTTCATATCAAAGAGATTGCGTTTGACAGGTGGGGAGCTGTGCAGATGGTACAGAACCTTGAGGGCATGGGATTTACCATTGTTCCGTTTGGACAGGGGGATAAGGATATGAGTCCTCCGACCAAGGAGTTGATGAAGCTGACACTGGAAGAGAGGATAGCACATGGCGGACATAAGGTACTGCGGTGGATGATGGATAATGTATTTGTCCGTCAGGATCCGGCAGGGAATATCAAAATGGATAAGGAAAAATCCACAGAGAAGATTGATGGGGCCTTTGCAACCGTTATGGCTCTTGACCGTGCAATCAGGAATGAAGGCTGTGATGTAAGTGTATATGATGACCATGGTATTCTGATTTTTTAAATAGATAACGAATGATAAACAAAGATAATTACAGAAAAATAAATTATCTATTGACGTTATCTAAATAACATGATATAACTAATTCATAGATAAATAGAAAACAAGAGATAAATAAAATGGGAGGACAGATCTATGAATTATGATAGAATCATATTAGAACTACTCGACAGGGTATCCGCACTGGAGGATGAAGTGAAAAAACTGAAAGAAGAAAGGACTTCTGCAGCACAGGAAATCACACCGGAAGAAAATGAACCTGTTGTCAGCAGCAGTGGAAGGGATACGACCAAGTATATGCTGGACGGAAAAAGGTATGCAAAAAACAGACTGGTGCTTGCCGTGATCCAGAAGTATATGGAAATGCATCCTGATATTTCCGCCTCTGAGCTGATCGGTGCATTTGATAAAAGCCTTCAGGGTTCGCTAGGGGTAGTAAGGACGCTGAGTGATGTAGAGAAAAACTGTTCGGATTATAAAACCAGATTTTTTGCGAATCCGGAAGAACAGATCCAAACGATGACCCAGCCATGTGTGGTATGCACACAGTGGGGAATCGCAAATATTGGAAATATCCTGACAATTGCAGAACAGTACGGCATTGAGATCACGCCAGTCAGATAATATATAAAAGTAAAAAAATAAGGCACTTCCTCAGGAGGTGTCTTTTTTCATGCACATTTTTAGGAGGTGCTATATGGGAATTAAGAGTTTATTCGGATTTGGACAGGCAAGGGATAAGCATGTGGATAAGGCAGCAGATGCAGGATATTCGTTTTTGTTTGGAAGGACAACAAGTTGAAAACCTGTCAATGAAAGAACTGCAATGCAGACCACGGCAGTGTATGCCTGTGTCAGGATACTTGCGGAAGCAATTGCATCCTTAAGAAGGATTACACCAAGGCAGAAAAATATCTAAACTATTTTTCAGAACGCGATCCTATGAAAAGCTATTATCAGGGAAGCGTATTGTGGAACAGGAACAGGCAGGAAAAGAAAGAGCAAAATATGGTCAGGCTTTACTTGAGGCATTAGCGGATGAACTCACAAAAGAATATGGAAAAAGTTTTTCAAAAAGAAATCTGCAGTATTTTCGCAAATTTTATCTTGCTTTTCCGGATGAACAGATTGTGAACGCATGCGTTCACAATCTGAATTGGACACATTTCAGAGCACTTTTACGTGTGTCAGATGAAAATGCAAGAATGTGGTATATGAACGAAGCTGCACAGGAAGGCTGGAGTTCAAGAACTTTAGATAAAAATATCAGCACACAATATTATTACAGATTAATGCAGTCACCAAAGAAAGATGCTGTCATGAATGAAATGCTGCAGAAAACAGCGGAAAATCAAAGAAATAAATTTGAACTCCTAAAAAGTCCTATTGTTGCAGAGTTTCTTGGCTTCAAAAATGAAGATTCTTATATTGAAAGTGATTTGGAATCAGCTATTTTAACACATATCAAAGATTTTCTTATGGAGATGGGAAAGGGATTTGCTTTTGTTGCCAGACAACAACATATCGTTACTGAGACAGAAGACTATTTTATTGATCTTGTTTTCTATAATATTGAACTGAAATGTTATGTGCTCATTGATTTAAAAATGGGGAAAATCACACATCAGGATGTGGGACAGATTGATATGTACGTCAGGATGTATGATGAACTGAAATGTAAGGAGGGAGATAATCCTACATTGGGAATATTACTTTGTGCTGAAACTGATGAGGATATAGCAAGATATTCCGTACTACATGATAACGACAGACTTTTTATGTCAAAATATCTCACATATCTGCCAACAAAGGAACAGCTAAAAGCAGAGATTGAAAGGCAGAAAGAAATATTTTATATGCAGCATCCTGCATTGTCTGAAAAAGATAAAGAAGATATGAAGGAATAGTAGGACAGCTAATACAATTCAGTTGTTCGGAATTCCCGAACAGCTGAAGGGAGAATTTTGACACAGGAGATAACATCTGATGAAAAAACAGCAGAAATGTTACATATATACAAGAGTTTCCACTTCCATGCAGGTAGAAGGCTACAGTCTTGATGCACAGAAGGAAAAGCTTAAGAAATACGCAGAGTATCAGGAAATGTCTATCGTCGGGGAATATTCTGATGAGGGTAAATCTGGCAAAAGTGTGGAAGGCAGACCACAGTTTAAGCAGATGCTTGCGGATGTAGAAAGTGGCAAAGACAATGTTGATTATGTGCTGGTATTTAAGCTGTCACGATTTGGAAGAAATGCTGCAGATGTTTTATCGTCATTGCAGAAAATGCAGGATTATGGAGTTAATCTTATCTGTGTAGAGGATGGGATTGACAGCTCTAAGGATGCCGGGAAGCTGATGATATCTGTGTTATCTGCGGTTGCAGAGATAGAACGTGAGAATATCCTTGTCCAGACAATGGAAGGCCGCAGACAGAAAGCGAGAGAAGGCAGATGGAACGGCGGATTTGCGCCATATGGCTATCAGCTGGTAAATGGTGAACTTATCATTGCAGAAGATGAAGCAGAGATTATCCGTATTATATATGATAAATTCGTCAATACAACGATGGGAATGGCTGCGATAGCTGCATTTTTAAATAACAGTGATTATAAGAAAAAGCTTCGCCAAAATAACACAATCGAAGGTTTCTCTACATCATTCGTCAAGGGTGTGCTGGACAATCCTATATATTGCGGCAAGCTCGCATTTGGCCGAAGAAAAAATGAGAAGATTCCGGGAACAAGGAATGAATATCATATCGTAAAACAAAAGGATTACTTGTTAAGTGATGGAATCCATGAGGCAATCATATCAGAAGGAATGTGGAATCATGCACACAGAAAGCGTCAGGAGACAGGCGTTTTACAGGTAAAAACACATAGTCTTGAGCATGAACATATTTTATCAGGGATTATTAAGTGCCCTGTATGTGGAAGCGGTATGTATGGCAATGTGAATCGTAAGAAGCATCCGGACGGAGGCTATTACAAGGATTATTTCTATTATGCCTGCAAACACAGGAAGCTTGTGGACGGACACCGCTGTACTTATAAAAGACAGTGGAATGAGGACAGAATCAATGCGGCAGTTGAGGAAATTATCCGTAAATTTGTAAAGAACCCAAAGTTTGAGCAGGAAATCCGTAAGCAGATAGGAAGCAGCATTGATACTTCGGAGCTTGACAAGGAATATGATGGATTAAAAGATAGACTGAGCCAGACAACCGGGGCAAAAAACAGGCTTGCTGACCAGATGGATCATTTATCTGTATCCGATAAGAATTATGACAAAAAATATAATGACATGCAGGAACGTTTGGACAAGCTATATGATGAAATCACTGATATTGAGGATGCCATGGAAGAAGTCGAAACAAGACTATATAATATCAGGCAGGACAAAATCTCAGAAGATAATGTTTACCAGTTCCTTTTATTCTTTGATAAGCTGTATGATAAATTTACAGATCTGGAAAAGAAGACATTTTTGAAGAGCTTCCTGTCGGATGTGTTTATCTATGAGGAAGAGCAAAAGGATGGCAGAATATTAAAAGGTCTCCGGTTTAAATTTCCTATATATATGAATGGCAGAAATGTATTAGGCGTGGATTGGGACAACGAAAGTACAGATGAGACTGTGGTAGGACTACACAGAAAGGATATATAGAAATCCTTGAATTTACGCACTTTGTAGAGTTTTTCAGCTTCAACAGGATTGCTGAAAATCACAAGGAAAAAGAGCTTGTGAGGAAGGTAACGGTTGTTGTGGCATTAGACCTCGGTTGTGGGAACACAAAGAATTCTGAATATGAAAGTAAATAGAGAGCTATCAGATATATTGATAGAACATAGGGATACTTCAAAAGAGTGTCCCTATTTTTTATATTAGGGCATTCCATTAGGAGTGCCTTTTTCAATTCAATTTCAGAAGGAGGTTCACTATGAACAACACAGCGTTAGGAGCAGAAAACAAAAAGGAATAGACAATTAATTTTATTAGCGAAGCACATGAGAAATTCTACTATGAAAAATTAAAAGAAGTGCGCTATCAGGATGTGTACCACAAGGCACTTTGCTATTGCCTTGGTATCAGCGATGATACGAGAAGAAATGTTGATATCATCTATGATTTTAAGACGGGATGTGTAAAAACTGAGTGTCTGCATGAAGGCTGGCAGACCAGTGGCTGTATGAAGGTGGTGCGAATGGCATTTAACCTGTATTGCAACGGCACACCGAGTGTAGATGATTATACAAAAACAGAGGAGCAGGTAAACGAGTGCAGGTAGTATACAGTGGAGGACTTGTTCTGCTGTGCCTATGCATCTTTCTTTTGGCAGGCGATACAGATCCGCTATCCGGAGTATGCGACTTTTAACCGGGAACTGTACGCCCTATTTGGAGGAACGGACTAATGTTAAAAGTCAGACTGATGGGAACAAAGAATGACATTGTCTGGTTTCAGAAAATTTTACAGCGTCATCCCAAAATTGAAGTATTGGAAATATCAGAGCTTTATAGTAACAAAGGAACAAGCAAATATTACAGAGCTTATGCGGAAGTGCAGAAAAGCAATATAAAGAGTAGCAGATAAAAGCAAAATAGTAGAGAATAGGAGAATTTATCATGTGTAAAGTAATAGCAATCGCAAATCAGAAGGGTGGAGTTGGAAAGACCACCACAACAAGCAATTTAGGAATCGGACTGGCAAAACAGGGAAAGAAAGTTTTACTGATAGATGCAGATGCGCAGGGCAGTCTTACGGCAAGTCTTGGCATTCAGGAGCCAGACAGACTAGAAATTACACTGGCGACAATTATGGCAGCCATTATCAATGATGAGGAAATAAAACCGGAGTACGGCATTTTAAGACATGAGGAAGGTGTGGATTTCATGCCGGGAAATATCGAGCTTGGTGGGGATGAATATCCGTATGAACTGGTAAAAGCAAAATACCTGAAACTGAATAGTTCTCATTTGAATTATGTTATTGACTGCATGAAGAACACCACAACCAAGATTGCAAATATTAAGGCGTATATGGTAACAACGCTTTACAATGCACCAAACACAATCAATCATTACTATCAACAGGAGGTACAGCACGATATGTACGGGGGAGGATGGCATGAAAAGGGTATTGTTTAAAGTAATTGTTCCAACGATGTTTATTGCAGTATGGATGTGGACTTGTTATCTGATATGCAATAAAACAGAAGGTTTTGACTGGTTTTTATATTGGATTTTGGCAGGATGTCCGTTTGGTATCCGCAGAATGTGTCTTAGGCTCATACCAAAGAATTTCGGTATCAGTGGAAGCATAGGTGTTTTGGCTTTGAACTGTATTGCAGGTGGTTTGATTGGCGGTATTGTGTTGATTTTCAAAATAATCAGTATCGTAGTAGAGGTTATCCGTATTGTATCAGGATACTTTTGGACAAAAAGTCCAAAAGAAGAAATATAGAACTTCTGGACATTTTGTCCAAAGATGGGGCAGTCAGGGCATGACTGCTCTTTTATTGTCAGAAAAGAAGGAGCAAAAAGAAATGGAGTCAATGAGAGATGTGAATAGAGTAATGGAACGTGAAATAAAAAAGGGAAGCACACCATTACAGTTTGAACAGTTAAATTTTGGAGATTACAGTTACAATGAAATTTCTTCACAGGAGAAGTCGGTGCAGGTGCTTTCTTACTTGTTGCGAATTGGGGAATATAAATCATTTGCCGGAAAAACCATTGGTAACAATGTTTATATGGATATAAAATGGAAAAAGGTAGTTTTCAAGAGAACCAGACTTGCTTATGAGAGAAATGATATTTTTGCAACGATTAAGCGATTGGCAAAGAAATACAAACTGGATTTTGCTGGAAAAGTGTATCTGGAGACGGTAAGGTGTTATTTTACAATATCTGAAGAAGAGCTAAAGAAATGCCGATACAATTATAAAGGGAAAGACACCTATGCGTTTGTGCTGTCAGATAAGTATATCATGGCTTTATATACACACTGTCTGTTGGCAAGAAAGGCGGCAACTTTTGAAAATATAGAACTGAATGGTCTTTCAAAAGTAGAGCTTTCTATGGTAAAATTAGAGAGTGTCCGGGAAGTGTTATTCCAGGCATTGTTACTGGATGACGTTAAATTTGATGACGGAAAGATGTATGCGGAGTTATGCACGGCTTTTACGCTAATAAAAAATAATAATTGAAATTTGGAATAGTATTCCACTATACCAAATAAAGTGCACATGATATAATATATCATAATATTTTAAACTCAAGTTTAATATAGGGTATTGATGAGGTGACAAAATGGAAAAAATTTTTTTATCGCACAGTAGTAGTAATAAAGATTATGTTAGACCTATTTTTGATTATTTTGGTGGCGACAGATGTGTGTTTGATGAGATGACATTTGAAGCAGGAATGAAAACATTACAAGAAATATTTAATGGAATAGATGAAACTGATATTTTTGTCTTTTTTATTTCAAATGAAGCATTAGAGTCAGAGTGGGTTAAGAAAGAAATAACTAAAGCAAAACAGAATTTAGATAATGATATACAAAAATTATCTCAAATATTTCCAATTATTATAGATGATTCAATAACATATGAAGATGAACGTATACCAGATTTTTTGAAAAATGGCTTTGGTGCATATAATTTGCGACATATATTAAATTATAAGGTTGCTTGCAAAAAAATAGAAAATCAATTGACTAAGTTAAGAATGGAGAGAGATCTTAGTCTTGATAAGAAACTTAATTTCTTTTATGGAAGGGATTTAGAAAAAAAGTGTTTCAAAGAAAATTTAGATGAAAGAGATGAAAACGGAAAATTAAAGCATATAAAATGTTTAGTTGTATCAGGAATTGATGGTATAGGTAGAAAAGCCTATGCACGAGCAGCATTAAAAGATTCAGAAATAATAGAGAGATATTATTTTCCAATGAGCATTGAATTGTTACAAAATGATACTATAGAAGATCTTATAATGAAATTAAGCTGCGATTTGGGATTAGGAGAATATACATACGATGATTTAGATAAATTTGGAGATATGGATTCAAAAATTGAGATATTGGTTGATTTGCTTAATATGGCTCAAAAATATCGTGAAATTATTTTTATAGAAGATGAAATGTGCATTGTCAAATCATCGGAGATGGCATATTGGTTTGAAAAAGTATTGGAGAAAATAGGTCGTAAAATTACTATAGTGATTATTACAAGAATACGCCTGAATTCATTCCACTACAGAAAGAATAAGAATATATTTGAAATTACGTTGCAGAACTTAGAACCCAGTGATACATTTGGTTTTTTACGAGGTTATTCAAAAATAAATGGAATACCTTTCGAAGAGGAAGATATAGATTTCTTTTCAGAAATTTTGTCAGGATATCCATTGCAAATACAATATTGTGTTGAATTGGCGAAGAATAATGGTAGCATTGAGTATGTTAAAAATCACTCTTATATGATTGCCGATATGCCTAGCGCTAATTCAGCTAAGATGCTAGATATTGTGATAGAAGATGATTTGAAAAAAGAATATAAAGGATTATTATCATTGTTGGCAGAACTGGGAACGATGCCAGTGAATTTAATGGAATACATAATAAAAAATAATCCTGTTTATGGTCGGGTGTTAAATCGAATTAAAATGTTTACTGTATGTAATACCGTTGGTACAGCAGGAGAGTATTTAAGATTAAATGCGGTTATTCGAGACTATGTATTAAGAACAGGATTTAATATGACGGAGGATATAAGGAAATTTTTAAATAAAAATACAGAAGAGTTTGCAAAGAGAATAGAAGATCCGGAGTATATGAATTATCTTTCTTTTTCAGAATTTTCATATTACATAAAGGAAAATTTGAAGAACAATGTATCTGTACCGGATAAATTTTTATATGCTACAGTTTATGTAAAATCTATAATAGAATTATATAATGAAAGAAAGTATACAAGAGTACTTGAACTTGTAAGCGATATGAAACAATCAAGGGTTTTTATTAATAGTGCGCAAGACATAAAAAATATAATACAATTTTATTACTGTTGTTCATTGGCGAGATTAAAAAAAATTGAGTTTGATGCAGAGGTATCATATTTTAGAAATGAATCGTCATATCAACAATATAATTTTTTAAAGGGATTTAACTATAGAATGCATGGAAAATATTCTATGGCAGAACACAGTTATTTGAATGTTTTGAAAAAAAATCCTAGACATGATAAAGCTAGGAGAGAGTTAGTGCTTATATATACAAATATGCAAGATTATGGTGCTGCACTGGATTTGGCTGAGCAAAATTATAGAGATTATCCGGAGAATATGTATCAAATGCAAGCATATTTTGATTGTTTGATATATAGAGCATCTCTAAGCGATGAACAAAAGAGTGATATAGAAGAAATTTTATCGACAGCGGAAAGCATATATAGAACATCAACAAGCGAAATTTATTTTCAATTAAAAGCAAAGTATATTGCTTTCATAGAGAAAGATAAGGATAAAGCATTACAAGTATTAAATGATGGATTAGATCAATTTAAAAATTCATTTTATATTCATAAGGACTATTTTGATATTTGTAGACGTTATGGAGATCGGAGAGGAATGGAATCTGCATATAGTAATCTTAAAAAGATTGCAAATATGGAAAATGCAAAAGATAGCATAGCGTTGCTTTGTAGAAATGCATATTTAAGTGCTGCACAAGGAAAAACAAAGGTGGCAATAGAATTAATGCTGAAAACAGGTAGCAGTAATTTGACGGAAAGTGCAATAGAAAATATAATGATTCATGTAGAAAAAGTAATAAATAAACAGAGATAGTACAATTTAGTAATACAGCGTAAGGGCAGCTATAGACCGTAATGGTTTATAGCTGCCTTTTTTACTTTATAGGAAAGTTCTAACTTTGAGACAGCTAGATATGAAAAGAGCCCGCAATTTAGCGGGCATGACAAGTAAACGATAGGTTTTAGAAGATATAGAAGCCTTCAGCTCCAGGAAAGTCTTCGCCAAACTCATCGTCTTCATTTAAGAAGTAATCCATATCAAGCAAATCATTCTCACTCATGTGGCGGATGTCATCAGCAGTCATGACTTCAGGTGGATTCTGTATGTACTTTTTTCTGATTTCATCTGAACGTTTTGACATAGTATTTTTCTCCGTTTTTAACATTCTATCACAGAGGAAGGTGTAATGTATATATTTATGCTGATGAAGGATATGGGAGCCTGCCCATAGCCCTTTCGTACATTTCGCTCAGAGAAATATGCTGATGTCTATGATAAAGTTCAAGGAAAAGCATTGTTTCGCCACAGCAAGGACATATAAGAGGGTCATATCCAAAGGAAGATAATGTACAATTGCGCCAGCGATTGAAAGAGAGAATGATTTTGTGTTTTTCTTTAGCTATGGCGCGAGATAATTTTTTGTCGTTTTCACGGGTCCTTGCATATAAGCCATAGTATCGGATTTGTTTGAAATGCTTTTCAGGTATGTGCTGAATTAGTCTTGTTATGAAATCCATTACAGGAATTGTTTCAACAACAAGCTGGTCATCTTCATGTCGGTTGTAATGGAATGTTATATTTTCGCCGTCATATACATCGATACGTGAAGTAGCGATGACGGGACGACCAAGGTATCGACCAATGTACTTAGTAACAACAGTTGGATTACATTTGTTTGGTTTTGCATATACGTAGAAACCATCCTTGTGTTCTTTATAACATTTGGCTTTAACCTTTTTGAAAGATGAGCCTAGTTTCTTTTCCATCAGGTTAAGCAAAGCGGTTCTAAAAGCATTACGAAGATAGGTGTAATTAAAGTGAGTTTTTGTGCGCCAAAGACCAGAGTTACCAATTCCACCTTCTGAAAGAAGACACTGAATGTGAGGATTCCATTTCAAATCTCTACCGAAAGTGTGAAGAACAAGGATAAAACCAGGCGTAAATTTTTCTGTTTTGTTGTCTTTATGAAACATGCGAAGAATAATACTTTGAACTGCTTCAAAAAGAAGACCAAGAAGTTCACGGTATTCAAGGAAGAAGTGTCTTAGTTCAGAATCAATGGTAAATACACAGTGCCGGTGCTGGACATTGATTATCTTAAAAGACATGGAAGTAGTGCGATCAATGGAATATTTGGTTCCACAGGTATGACAGAATCTACTGTGGCAACGAAATGGAACAAATTTAAGATTTCCGCATTTACTACAACCGTACATTGCGCCACCAAAAGAAGGGTCACCACAGTTAATCATACGATCAACATTTTCAATGACCGATTTTCGAGGGTGTAATGTATAAATCATTCGTTCATAATTATCCTTAAATATATCTTGAAGTATGTTGCTCATAAGATAATTATGGCAGAGTTGTAGCAAAAAGAAAAAACCAATCCCCTCATGAATGAGGGGTTAGGGGAGTTGAGAGTGTCGCAGACACTTTTTTAGATTGATTTTATTCGTGGTTTGGAATATAATATCGTTAGATTGTATTGTGTGTTATTTGTACTATAAGAGAGGACTATATGGAATATTTATCAATACGACAAATATCTGAAAAATGGGGTATCTCCATCAGAAGAATTCAGGTTTTATGTGCAAAAAATAGAATTCCAGGTGCAACAAAGATTGGTTCCTATTGGGCTATTCCGGCTGATGCAGAAAAACCCAATGATGAGCGTATCAAGAGTGGAAAATACATAAAGGAAAAATAGAGTATGGGTCAAAAAGAGACAATTGTTAATTTATTAAATACATATGGAACCATGACTCAAAGAGCTTTAGCAGAAGCAATATACGGAGATAAGAATCATGGACCTAATATATATGTTGCATTGATGGGGCTTGTAAACAGTGGTGCTGTTCTGAGAACTGGGAGTAACCCATCGTATTATTCATTATCAGGAGTTGATATTATAATCCAGGAGAAGCCTGTGCAGACAAAGAAAGGATACAGAGATGTTACTGGCGATGCCATTACTAATGAAACAATGGATGAGGCAGAATCATTGGTCCAGGGTACTGATAATTATGGTCCAGAGAATGAGCTGATTACGCGATGCCTTCAGAAGTTTCCTATGAATACGGACCCAGATGTTGTGGCTATGAAGGTGGGGTTAATTGATATTACAAATTCAACCCACTTATCACAGCATAAGAGTAAAATCAGTATGGCTGAGCTGGCTAATATTATAGCAGCTATTCCTAATATTGATGCTAGAATCGCAGCAGGCGATCCTGAGGTTGTAAATGAAATTGCAAGAAGTAATGGGAAAATAAATCTTTTCTCATTTGCTTCAAAGTATTGTTGCTATCATAATAGAAATCTGTATGGAAGGGACGATTACTCAATTTTAGATACAATTCTTAAAGAATACCTGCCTCGTTATTTTGATGATGTTACAAAAGGACAGATTCAGAAATGGCAGGACAGCTTCAATTATAAAGCGTACAACGATTATATTACTAGAAAGCTTGATGAGTATTGTATAACCGTTGAACATAGAAAGAGAAAATTTGACCATTTTGTTTGGTATAAGAACAGATAGATTGGATGGTGTATATGAAAATACATTACTTTCAGAGATATCATGAGAAGGAGAATGTGGCCACAGCTAATACAATGCTGTTGCTTTCACGTCTTTATTCTTACTCATCAGATAAGTTTTTCAGATTTCTGAAATCAGAATATTTTTCAGATTCCTTTAATCCAGAGATTATTTTTACATTGCAAGAGAAGAGCATTGATAGCATCCCTGATGCAACAATTACGCAGGAGAGCTTTAAGATAGTAGTAGAAACCAAAATGTCAGATTGGTTTTATGAGGACCAGCTGCTTCGGCACCTAAATTCTTTCGGCGATGAGAAGTATAAAGTTATGATAACTTTAGCGCCAGAAATAATGGAAGAAAATAAGAAAGCTGCTTTTGAGAAGAAGCTCAAAGAGTATAATGAAAAACAACATCATCCGGTAATTCACATCAATACCACATTTGAAGCAATGGCTAATGCTATCAGTGATGTTCTGGATGATAGGGACTATGACATGCAGGATGTACTGGATGATTATCTGAACTATTGTTACACTGATGGCTTAATCCCAGTTTCAGATGCATGGAAGTATATGAGAATGCAACTTGCTGGAACTACATTTGATTTCAATATCAGTGCAAATGTTTATTATGATAATGCTGAGCGTGGCTTTAGAGCCCATGATACACTTGGCCTTTATAAGAATAAGAGTGTGCGTGCCATTGGTAAAGTGATTGCGAGAATTACTGCTGTTGAAACAGAAAATGGTGTGAAATATAATACTGAGTTTGGCGAACTTACTGATGAGAGAAAAGAGGTTATAGCAAAGGCTATGGACGATGGCGACTCACATGGATATGATCTTAGAACGATTGAACATAGATACTTTTTTGTTGAGAAGTTCTATGAAACCGACTTTAAGAAGGTTACGCCAAGAGCACCGATGGGTACAAGAATATTTGATTTAACACAGATACTTGGTACTGATGACATTCCATCAACAGATCAACTAGCGGAAATGCTTAAAAACGAAACATGGACATAGACAATCAGAACGGTTTTAAATATAAAATTTGGAGGTGATTCTGTGGATTTTAATCCTGGATTAAAAATTGGACAGATACTAAAAAATGCAGACGTGGTCGATACATTTAAGTGTGGCAATATGGGCGGCATGCGTCGTTCAAAAGCTACTAATACTTTGGTGATTGTATCAGATTATACTAAAGGTATTTACCATGATAAGTAGATTAGTGGAGTTTTCCACTACACTGGTATGGGGAAGAATGGAGATCAGGATATTAACTGGTCCCAGAATGCGACTCTTGCAGCAAGCGGTTACAATGGCGTCGATGTCCACCTTTTCGAAGTAATGGATGCAAGCGAGTATGTGTACTGCGGAAGGATAGAGCTTGTTGATAAACCTTACACCGAAACTCAGCCTGGCGAGGATGGAGTTCCTCGTAAAGTTTGGATGTTTCCTATCAGTCCGGTGCCTGATAATGATGTAAAGAAACCGGCCATGTTTGTATTTAAGGATATGGAAGATTTCAAAGCGCGTGGTAAGGACGCGGATGAACAGTATATTAAGATGATTGCTGCTAAGAAAAAGTCGGGCAGCAAATCTGCGTATGTTCCACCAGTTATTCCAAAGGCAGAACCAAAGCCACCAGTTGTAATTCCTGTGGATATTATAGGTAAGCAAGTAAAACATAAGGCATTTGGAATTGGAACTATTACTGCAATCGAAGGAACCTCTATTGCGGTAAACTTTGACATAGTTGGATTAAAGAAGATGGGATATGAATCCTGCATGGAAAAAAAGATGCTTGAATTCATTTGATGAAATAAGATTTATATCTGAAATAGAAAAGAAGAGATAAAAGAAAGCAGAACACAAGTAAAAGTTAAATGGAGGTACAGTGGATGGCTTCACAATTGACAAATAACCAATTGTTATTAAAAGAGTGCATAAAGCAAGAATATGAAGATGCAACAGGCTATAGTGATATGAACAACTATTTTGAACACTTTGCTGCGTCGCAGGTACTTAAGGATTTTAATCTTAGCGATGAAGAAATTGATAATGGTAATTCTGGTGGTGGAAATGATGGAGGCTGTGACAACTTATATGTTTTCTTAAATGATGAATTGATAACAGCAGATCAAATAGAAAATTTGAATGCCGCAAAGGGATCGTATCTTGATTTTTATATTTTACAGACAAAAAATGTAACTTCTTTTGGCGAGGATGCGATAATGAAGTGGAAAACCGTTTCGGATAATCTTCTCAATATGTCTAATGCATTAGAATCATATATTGACAGATACAATGAAACTACAATAGAAGCATTTGGTATATTTAGAGATGCTATGGCCAAATTGGTTAGAAGCCAAGTGAAAGTTAGATTTTTCTATTATTATATTACTCTCGGAACTGAAGTTCACCCGAATGTCGAAGGGCAGGCTTCTGAGCTTAAGAATATTATTAAAAAGTATTATCCATCATCAGAAGTAAAAGTTATTTTTGTAACAGTAGATCAATTGATGGATATGTATAATACTGATAGCGAAATTAGGGTTAACTTAGACCTTGCAGATCAGCCGATATCATTGAGTGAAAATGAATACATAAGCCTTGTAAAACTTGGTACATATTTTAATTTTATAATTGATGAAAATCACAATTTAAGAAAATCTTTTTTCGAGGCTAATGTTAGAGATTATCAAGGGCATAACAGTGTCAACTCAAGTATTGCAGATACTTTAGAAGGATCTGGAAACGAAGATTTTTGGTGGCTTAATAATGGGGTTACTATACTTTCAACAGACATAAAGCTTATTACCAATAAATCATTGCAGGTTGTTAATCCTGAGATAGTGAATGGGTTACAAACTTCTAGGGAGATATATAATTATTTTTCCGATAAGTTAGAAAAGATAGATGAAGATAAAAGGACAATATTGGTTCGTGTAATAAAACCAGAAAGTGAGGAGTCTAGAGATAATATTATCTTCTCGACAAATAACCAGACAAGTATTCCAAAGTCATCGCTTAGAGTAACTGATACTATACATTTACAGATTGAAATGTACTTTAAAAATCGCGGGCTTTACTATGATAGAAGAAAAAACTATTATAAGAATCAAAAAAAGAAAGCTTCCGATATAATAAGCGTATCCTTTCTTGCTCAGTGTTTAATTTCTCTTGTATTGAGAAAACCGGATTTTGCCAGAGCAAGACCATCAACGTTATTAACTGATGAGGAAACTTACAAGTTTTTGTATGAAGAGAATCAGGAACTAGAAGCATATTACAAGGCTGCCAAAATCGGAAGAAAAATCCAAAACGCATTAAAAAGCAATGAAAGTATGTCAAATACAGAGGTGAATGATATATTATTCTATGTTATTTACGCTACTGTGGCAGACAAAATAAAGAAAAAAGAACTTACCTTTTCGGATATTAAAGAATTAGATCTAGAATCTATAACAAATGAAGAGGTTTTGTCTGTTGCGAATAGGATTTACGAGAAGTATAAGGAGCTCGGAGGAAATAGCAGAATCGCAAAAAGTAAGACTTTTATAGAGGATGTTTATTCCTTGTTTGAATTGTAAATCATTATATGAGAATCCAGTGCAATCGTTAAAGGGTTTGTAGATATGTTCCCTTGAACAAATAGGTGGATATGACGTACTTACTAACGTATCGTGCCATGGGAGACGGTAGTATTGATGTCAGGGGAAGATAAATAAGTGCCAAAAAGCGGCGCTTTTTCGGAGGTTTGGATTTGAAACCAGACTTCTGAAAAAGCTCGGTTTTCTTATATGAAAACATATCTACTGCAAATGTGTGTCAGGTTGTGACCTCGGATTAGATGTAAAAAACGAGAGCGCCTTTTGGAAGGTAAAATTGAGTAAAAAAATAGCTGACAACAATATTATAGTCCCAACCTAAAAGTGGTAGTTTCGAGACCCCGGATTAGATAACAGCGGGTTGTGATTGTGAAATAGATGTCGTGAGAAATTCGCAAAATAAACATGTACTATAAAGGAGGTTTGCATGGTAGAAGAAAAGAATAAGGGCAAAGGCAAAAAAACTCTGATAATTGCTGGTGGAATAGTGCTGACTGCAGTTGGTTTTATTGTGATTCCGCACTTGCTCGATAAGTATGCTAATAAAGCATACAAGTTTTCTTTAAAAAAAGAAGAGATTGATTTTAACAATATGGGACCAGAAATAGTTCCATCAAAAGCAAAGGAGGATGAGAAAAATGGCGATTGATGCTGATAAGATTGCGCAAGATGCAATAAACGCAATCGCAGAAAAAATCAAAAATCTTAACACCCTGAATATAATTGTTGCCGGAAAAACTGGTGTCGGTAAGAGCACTTTGATTAATTCTGTGTTTAGAGAGAAACTTGCTGAGACCGGAATGGGCAAACCAGTGACTCAGCATATGAGAAAAATCACAAAGAAGGGTGTACCTCTTGCAATCTATGATACGAGAGGTTTTGAACTTGGTAAAGAAGTACAAACTGAGGTAAAAAAAGAAGTTACTGAAACCATCAGCAAGGGATTAGCAACGCAAGATATTAATAAGGCTATTCACTGCATTTGGTATTGCATTAACACAGCTTCAAATAGAATAGAGCCAGAAGAAATAGAGTGGCTTAAAGAGCTTTCAATGGATAACCAAATAACTCAGGTTCCGATTATCGTCGTCTTGACACAAGCATTCTCCAAAAAGAAGGCACAAGAGCTGAGACAGATGCTTTTGAATGAAAATCTTGACATTATTCAGGTTATTCCCGTTCTAGCGGAGGATTATGAAATCGAGGATTTAGGAACGGCTAAGGTCTATGGTTTGGACGTACTAATTAAAGTAATGGGAGAAGCTTTACCTGAAGAACTGATGGATACACTTCAAAATTTACAGATAGTGAGTTTAGAAGAAAAAAAGCGTCAAGCACAGGCAGCGGTAGCAACAGCAACGCTTGCAGCGGCAGGTGAAGGAGCAGCACCTATCCCGTTCTCTGACTGTGCCTTGATGATACCTACGCAATTAGGTATGATTGCTTCAATTACTGTAATATTTGGATTTGATGTAAATAAGAGCATCATCACAGCATTATTGTCTTCAACCATTGGGACCGGTGGCGCGACCTTATTAGGCAAAACTGTTGTCACCAATATATTGAAGTTTATTCCGGGAGTTGGAACTGTGGCAGGCGGAGCAATTTCTGCAGGGACAGCAGGTGTTATTACTGCGGCTTTAGGAGAAGCATACATAGGCATAATGGAACTTGTATTTAAAGGTGATATGAGTATTGATGATATTGGTACGAAAAAAGGTAAGGAAACAATGGCTCAACTATTCAAGAGTAACCTTAAAACAAGTAAGGCAAAATAATGTTTATTGATAAAGAAAGAAGGGGATAGAGATGCGCTATGAGGATGAAAATATATGGCTGACACAGAAAATGATGGCCACCTTGTATGATGTGGATGTTCGTACAATCAATGAGCATATCAAGAAGATTTATTCTGATTCAGAACTTGAGAAAGATTCAACTATCCGGAATTTCCGAATAGTTCAAACGGAAGGGTCTCGTCAGGTTACACGTGATACCAAGCACTATAGCCTTCAAATGATCATTGCCGTAGGCTTCAAGGTCAATTCCGAGCGTGCCGTACAGTTTCGTAAATGGGTAAAACAGATCGCCAAGGACTACACAATCAAAGGCTGGGTGATGGATGATGAACGGCTGAAACGCGGAGCATATCTGACAGAGAAGTATTTCGATGAGCAGTTAGGGCGTATCCGTGAAATTCGTGCCAGTGAGAGAATGTTTTATCAGAAGATTACAGACCTGTATGCGACAGCCATTGACTATGATAAAGAAGTATGTGGCTGAACATAATGCCGACATTGAAGCTTTTTAAGATGAATATTTAATAAAGAGAGGTGCATATGCTATGCCAGGTATACTCGTGGTTGAAGATGATGAAAATTTAAATCGTGGAAT